>MDTB01229104.1_pt1 | contig 35450 bp, 16 predicted proteins | sample 811161 | NCBI WGS metagenome assembly MDTB01 (sample SAMN05326650, study PRJNA326480) | marine metagenome | isolation source: seawater | place: Mediterranean Sea | collected 2009 | reverse complement strand
TAAGAGGCTCTCCCTTAATTGCCACCACTCAGATACTGGCTCTCCCGAACAGTCAACAAGATTTGAGGCTCTGACCAAAGAAGGAGAGGACATCGAAGCGTTGACTACTCCGAAGTATTCTTGGAAGTTATTGTAGGGCTGGTAAACACAGCTCCCTCCAGAGCAGTCCCAAGCACCATCTTTATCTGCATCTTGGCCAGCATCGGATGGATCTGTTGGATCATGAGTAAACCAAGTCCATTCTAGTACTGGCCTGGTTATCAATCCATTAGTAACCTGTACTGGTTTCCAAACCACAGAAGTAACTTGATGCCAAACAACTGAAATTTGTAATCTTGAAGACCAGTTGTCATTTGTCTCGTTCCACCCTCTGTAATACTCATAGAAGTCCGGCATCATGTCTCCATCGGTATCGTTATCAAGTGGGTTAGTTCCATACTTGAACACCTCTCTTCCATCAGATAGATTGGAGTCCTTGAGATAGGATGTGACAACACCATTGGCGAGAACCGGCTTCATCACGTTGGAATCATCATCGCTGTCACCGTCTAATGGATGGGTGCCGTTATTGTACTCCATCAAGTTAGAGAACAGTAGGGACTGGCCTCCTTGAGGAATCTGTCCTTCAAACCCATACTCTGAGAACTGTCTTGACTCCCATGTTCCCTGGGCTGCAGGAACGTCAGTGATTTCCCTATCGAACCATCCATCGGAGTCGGGATCGTAGTTAATGTCCAATGGATTTATTGGGTTTAGCGACCATCTGAAGTCATTAACGGGAAGAAATTTGCCATATATCGAATAGCAAAATTCCCAACCGTCTGGCATCCCATCAAGATCTGAATCGCCATCCGTAGGATCGCTTACTCCGGCTAGGCTGATATTGAAGTTGTCTGGCTGTAGAGAATTGATCAACCCCATTCTATCTGAGGATTCGAGGCTCTTGCTTCTGAACATATCATACAGCTGCCCAAACGCGCCATCATACGACAATCCCTCCTCCTCCACAAACGCATTAATCGCATCAGCGCCATATGAAACTAAACCGGTCTCATTAGGAATTGTATCTACGGCTATCTTTTTTCCGTAAATCCTAGACTCAAATTCTGCTAGGTTGTCAAATGACTCCGAGTCTGATATCTGGCCATTTCCATCGCAATCGTAGGAGTCGTCATCCGAGTCTCTAGAAACATCGGATCCTGTTAAAGGATTCATTTCCCATATATTTTGCTCTAGGTTCCACTGTGTGAACCAATACTCATAGCCATCACTCATCCCATCTCTATCGGTATCCACATCATTTGGATCTGATATTCCCAGAAGGGCGGATAAAAGTGGTTTTGCTGGGCTACCTGATAGCCAATCTTGGTATTGTTCCATGGCTAGTTGGGCCTTTCCTTCCTTTCCGAACAAAATCCTGAACACTCTGTTATTGGCCTCGGAGGGATCTATCGTGTCAGCCTCTTCCCACATCCTAGGGGCATCTGGAGGGGAGAGTCCGCCATTCGCAGGATTATTGTTTGTAAGGTTGAGTTCGACTTGATCTGTAATCCCGTCTAAATCCGAATCATAATATCCGTCACCTGACACTAAAGGATTTAGTGTCCACACAGAATCAGTTGAGTTCCATCTTGTGAAAATTAGTTCAATTCCATCCAAAAGACCGTCTCCATCCGTATCAGGATTATTTGGATCAGCAGTTAGTCCGGTTAGGTTCTTTTGCTCTTCGGACAGGAAGTGTCCGAAAGAGTGCGTTGACTCTGCAGAAAGCCATGGAGTAGGAAGTAGCTCCCCTCCTACACTCAGTAAGTAGAATTGTGGCGACGTAACGAGGGAGTCTGTTTCACTGAGATTTCCATCTATTGTATTATATTCTTCCCAATTGTTCATTCCATCCCCATCAGGGTCTCCATCTTGATCCCTTTCATCTACTGGATTTAAAGTCCATTTTTCATCGAATAAACTCCATCGTGAATGATAGTATTCCCAACCATCTGGCATTCCATCTCTGTCTGAGTCAGAAGAAAGGGGATTAGCAGAGCCGACATCTTCCACTGTAGTTCCATTGACTAAGCTGAGGTATGCAGTACTAGTGTACTCGCCAAAGGAGCCTGGAGCGAGTCCCTGCCATGAAGAGTGTGACAGGTTTGTTACGAATTCGTCGGGGAATTCCATTCCTGACTCGGTGTAATCGGCATATATTATCTGGTCTTTCAAATGGTACTCAAGCCAATTAACCAGTTGCTCGTCCGGTGATAGTACGCCGTCCATATTGATATCATAGCCATCGCCGTCGGGGTTGTTGAGTGCGTCTGAACCGTTCAGTGGATTGATTCCCTTGTTGTCCTTATTCCAAGAGCAAGTATATCTCGCCTCCCAGCCATCAGGAAGGGTGTCCCCATCAGAGTCTACATTGTTCGGATCTGTGGGCACCCACGATAGTGCAGACTCATTTGACTCCCCATGGGACGGCAATCCTTCTCTGATTACATCATCAATTATTTGTCCCCATTTGTACTCGCATAAATTTGAAAGTCCATCTCCGTCTGCGTCATCTTCTGCATCGTTAGGATCTCTTGGGTCTAGTGTCCAAAAATTGCCTCCCGTGTAGATATCACCAATCCATCTCCTGTTCTCTATCTCCCAGCCGTCGGGCATTCCGTCTCCGTCTGTATCTGGATTAGTGGGGTCTGTTGGACCGTCTGTACCTCCTCCTGCGCCTGAGCCGAGCCATCCTTCGAGATGGACGGTCTCCGATTGTGATGATGAGTCGTCACAAACATAGTCATCATTCAGATAGTGACATGAAAATGATGTAGAATCCAAAAACCAACCCCAGTACTCTTCGCCATCGGTGAGGCCATCTCCATCTGAGTCAATATTTCTTGGATCAGTGCCATTTGTACCGAATTGTGAAGAGTTAACGTATCTAAACTCCTCCAAATTACTCCACTCACGAACAAATATGGTCCCATCAATTAACGGGAAGCTGACTCCGTCCGCATCAGCATCCCTCTCTCTGTCGAATGGATCTGTTGGATCTAAACCGTGAACATACTCCCAGCCGTCGGGCATTCCATCAAAATCTGAGTCGTCCGATAATGGGTCTATTGGCATGATATTCATGAATCTTCCAGGTGAGGACCCGGAGAAAATCCAATCTTCATCTTCGTTTTCCATTGAAATTAGATTAGTGACCAGGCCTGGCATTCTGGTTTGATTGATGTAGGGCCCCAGGACGCCTGTATGCCCTCCTTCGAGGCACCATGTTCCGTCCCTAGAACCTAGAACAACCATTCCCCCGATAGCCATAATTGATCTGATATCATTCGCACCTTCGGCCCAACGTTCTGAATTGAACATTCTATCGTTATTTATCGAGGATCTTGGCATCTGCAGGAATATAGATAGGTCAATCAGGTGTAAACCACCTGCTGTCCCCATCCATACTCCTGTAATTTCTTCCAGATCTCCATTATCTAGAATTGGTCCCGCTGGCTCCAAAACGTTTACGACCGCGGATTTGGATTCGTTCAGTAGATCGGCCATTCTCACGAATGTCTCAGCATCTTCGATGTCGAAGACCCACCACGGATCACCAGCCGATGTAACTCCGTCCGTGGTGTTCCATGCGATAAGTCCTGAATTAGTGGCTACCATCAGCAGAGGCCCCCTGCCTTGTATTGGAACTTGGATAGCATCATTTGCGGATACCTCTGAGTCGGAAAGAGCCTCAGTCAATTGAGAGCTAAGGATTTCTTGACCGACACTTACTGATCTTCCTCCGCTCCAACAATCTCCTCCTGAACCTTCATCGGATACGCTAACAGTCCATGCCTTATGATGCCCGAAAACCATTAGATCCAAATTATCACTACCTGTGTTAAGTTCAATCATTGATACAACGTGGCCCATTTCAGATTCAGAAAGGGATGACATTATTGGAAGGCCGTTTTCCATTGAAACGCAGTGGACCCCTAGATTCGTTCCAACAACTAAGAAATCTGAGTTTCCACCGGGGGACCACCTTACCATCGAGGTCATCTCTACTCCGGGTCTGAGATTGTGAAGAGAGGATATCTCGCCGAATGGGTCTAGTGCCGTTACTCCATACTTGGAGCCGACAATTATTCTCTGTTGCTCACTGTCTTTGATCATAGTGTGCACTGCTGCATCGACCAGATTGATCTGTGTAGATTGATCAAATGTGAGTACGGTCCCATCATGACTGGTTCCTGCAGTAGCTCTGATCCCTGGTTTTACCCAAGACCCTTCGTCGTAGTAAACCATGTACTCTTCGTAATTACTGAACGCTTCTCCCCATGCAGCGGTAGCAGTGGACGTATCGGGGATCACGTAACCGTCCCTATCTGCATCCCAACCATCGTTATCAGAATCCAGTATTGCATCACTGGCATTCCTTGGGTCAAGTCCGTAGTGTGCTTCCCATCCATCTGGAATTCCATCGCCGGGAATGACAAGTCCAGTTGCCAATAGATCGGACCAGGAATAGTAATCAGAATCTGAGCGTGTAGGGTCGGTGCCGAGCCATCCGTCATCCCCTGTCGGCCTGGTTATTAATTCCTGACAGGAATTTTCACTCATCCCTGGAATTGTCCCTGAACACCAAAGCCCGTCTCTCTCTGTTATCCAGTTTTCTGGTGTTCCGAAAGAATATTCTTCTGAGTTTGAGTATCTCTCTGTAACATCGATGTTCCCGTCTCTGTTGACATCGAAACCGTCTCCACAGCCAAAACTAAAATCTTCACACCTATCGATATCTTCTGTACTATCGGATGGATCAAGTGGATCAAACCAGAGGCAGGTCCATGCATTAGTCGCATTGAGGTAACCCAGTCCACCTTCAGTGCACATGTATATCTCGTATCCATCTGGGAGTCCGTCTCCATCAGTATCTGAGGAGGTGGGGTCCAGATACTCCCTGTTACCTGATTCTGTCAATTCAGGAGGTTTGCCGGTTAAGGAAAGTCTGTCAGTAAAGCATTTGTCGAGTGTATAAGGCCAACAATACTCCAGCAGGGCCACAGCTCCATCTCTATCATGATCAGACATATTGTCAGTACCGTTATTCATGTCCAAACCAAGTACCTCAAAGCTTCCTTCGGGGGTATCGATAACTATGTCTTGTCCATATATCGACTCATATTGATCTGGGATCCTATCTTCATCCGCATCTGTGGCTGGAGGGGCCCCTCCTTCCGCTTCGATGGGATTTGTGGAGTCAACCGGGGACTGGGGCCTGGTTTGAGAAACGAAAGCGAGACTGCTAAGCAAAAGTAGTACAATGAAGGCTGCTGTCTGCTTTCGCCTCATGATAAAGCCCCAACTAGGTAGCCTCCAACGTCCTCGGTTGACTTATGATGGTGATGGAGCGTCGTTCGGACATTGATTCAAAATATAGGGTTTCGGAAGAGTCAATTAATCAATAAATCAGCTCGGGGAATAATAATCATAGGATTTATTCAAAGGTCGTCGTTATCCCCGTAAGCTCGGAGCCGTTGGGATGAAGATTACTCACCTAGGAAGTGGGAGCAGGGGTAACTCTGTTCTATTGTCTACAAGCGAATCTAACGTTCTAGTAGATTGTGGGTTTTCACTAAAGAAAACAGAGGCTAGATTGGATAAATTATCGGTTAATCCAACGGATATAGACGCCATACTTGTTACCCATCATCACTCTGACCATTCTAGGTCTGCAAAGAGGGCTGCAAGAAAGTGGGGAGCGCGTCTGATCAGTAATGCAGAGACTGCCAAAAGGATGCAATGGGATGATTCAGAGGACCTCTTAGTATTCTCCATGTTAGAGAGGATTGATGCCGGTGTTGACATGAGTTTACTGACTATTCCAGTGCCTCATGATGATGCTGAAAATGTAGCAGTAATAGCTTGTGACGATAAGGGCGGTAGGGCGGCCATAGTTACTGACTTGGGCGAGGTAACTGCTGAGTTGTCATCTCATCTTAGGAAATGTGACCATATTTCCATTGAGTCCAACTACGATCACGATCGCCTAATGAGGGGCAACTATCCAGACTCTCTGAAAAGGAGGATAACGGGCAGAGGAGGGCACCTTTCCAATTCGCAGACCGCTTCAGCACTTAGCGAGATTGTACATCCAGGGCTGAGTAGTATCGTCCTATGCCATCTATCTGAGAGTAACAATCTTCCTCACATCGCGGAGAGCGAGGTTCTGATGGAGATTTGTGATGATTTCAAGGGGAACTTGTCAATATCTAAGCAAGACGGGCCAGAGTTTAGTAACTGGATAGGTCAGATCGATTCAGAGAAGATTTCGGCTTGAATCAGTGGCCCATGACTACCCTGTGGACAGAGTTCTGAACATCCCTCATCCTGTCGACTGCACCAAGCTCTCTGAATACTACTAGGGATCTCTGTAGGTAGTCCATTCTCTGTGATCTATTACTCTCCACTTCCCCCAGTCTAGAGAGAATCTCTCCTTGCATCATCCTGAAGTCGTTTGCCTCTGCGATTGATAGAGCGTCTAAATAATGCTGTGCCGCCTCATCCGATCTTCCTGCATCACTCAGAACCTGTCCAAGAAGCATCTCTACTTCCACTGCGCTCCTCGGGTCTGATTGATCGGATAGTATTTCCAAAGCACCGGAATAATGATGCATGGCCAAATCATTATCTTTTATCCTAGCATAGTATCTGCCTAGAACAGCTCTTGACCTAGCGTGTAACTTTTCTTGGCTGTTCTGTGCCGTTTCATCGTGAGCTGTCATGGCATGGTCTCGTGCCCTATCCATCTCTCCCATCTCAAGAAAGGCCGAAGCCAGTCTAATTCTTGCCTCCGTTAGATCGGATGAGTCTTCGGAATCCAATAGTTCCTCCACATTTCCATAGACTTCCAGTGCTCTCTTGTTATCACGTTGACGCCTGAAGATATATCCCATATTGTTGTATGATCTAGCGGCGCCTTGCGCATCTCTGAGTTTTATTTGCATCTCCAACGCCTTCTTATGCAAGGAGAGTGCAGTATCCATTTCTCCCTTTTTGACCGCTAAATCTGCCCTAGATGAGTAAATCCTGGCCAGAGAAGTAGTTAGCTTGTGTTTAACGGCTATTGGCAGTGCCATGTCGTATTGTTCCTCGGCTTGATCCCACTTCCCTTGAACAGAAAGTATGTCACCTGTTAGTTCATGAATCACAAATCGAGTCCTGGGCCCGAATAGCTTAGTCTCGAGGACCCTGAGGATACCAAGGAGTTCTATGTGTCCGGCCTTGACTAGCTTGTGGCCTTCCTCAGATAATGCCGAAGCAAGGCCCTCAATATCACCTGATTCATGAAGGTGGTGAATATGCTCTATACTTTCTGATGGATTGTTATTCCTAATCCTGTACCACTCGACCGCGTTTGCATGTAACGATTGCTTTAGTGAGTCCTCCATTGATCTGGTAAGGAATTCTCTGACTAAATCGTGAACATCATAGTTTTCGCTGTCTGCTTGCCTGGCCAGGCCTTTCTCCACTAAATCGTCCAAAAGATCTGTTTCCATGTCTATTGCAGATATTGCTTCCAAGGGCATTGGCTCCCTGAATACCGCTATAGCCCCCAATAGTCTCTTCTCAGCGCCAGAAAGTCTACTGAAAATTTCTTTCTCTACGAATGCCTCTAAAGTTTCGTGGAATGTACCTCCTACACTCCCTCTGTTAATGAGCTCGAGTACTAGTGGGTGACCTCTTGATAAGCTATGAATATGAAGGAATTGGGGCATATCAATGTCTTGCATCGTTGTCAGTATTTTTCTACTTGCATCTTGATCAAGACCATCTAGTGGCATCACCAGAGTCACTATTCTCCCTGAGGAGTCAGATTCTGGAACTACCATTCTGAATGAACGGGAGAACATCACCAGTCCTACATTTTCTAGCTCTGGTATTTTCAATGAAAGTGACCTAAGTACCGAAATTAGTGTCTCATCCCCCACCTTGTGGAGGTCATCTATTACAATCAGGGATGGTGAAGAATTCAGTCCGTTGGAGATTAGGTTGACCGCCATTTGGGGCTGAGGAACGGGCGTAGATGCAAGATAATCAGATAGATCATCGCTTCCCATTGCAGATAGCCATTCCGAAATAGCCTCTAAGAATGCCCTCGCCCCTTCCCAATCTTGACATCTATGATAAAGAAGATTTCTTCTGTGGGTGAAACTCTCAATTAGCTTGGCAGAAAGTGCGGTTTTACCTATGCCTGCTATTCCTGGAACAAGTATTGAGCCAGACTGATGTTCTAGGAGATTAACCATGTTTTCTAGTTCCATTTCTCTTCCGTAAAATCTCCTAGTTCTTGGGAGGTCACTCAATGAGGTTACCAATTGCTTCTCAATATGTTTTGATAAGTCTCTTTCAATCAAGTCGGCAGATAAAACTGAAAGATCAATGGTTCCAGAATCATCCATATATCGAATAATATCAACATGCCTAAGAGGTAATTCTGTTCCCTCTAGAGCTTGTGATAGCTCCATATTTGATACTCTCCCATCCCTTCCAATCACGCGGACTATTTGCATACCTACCTTGGACCAAATATCATCTGCTAGCTTAGCTCCCTCATCGGTGAGGAAATATGCCTTCCTTTTTCTAGAAACTCCAGTAACATGCGCTTGTTTCTCAATCAGATATCCCTGTTCCCTCAGACCGGAGATAGCCCTTGGAACATTGGATCTTGCAATTGAAACTGCATTTGCGATACCCATTTGCGAAAGGGCAAAGGGAACTTCGACTTTATCGGCATGGTCGACATAGTCCCTTAGGTGGAGGAGAATCCTCTCTTGGACCCCCGGCTTGGGCACGTGTGTGACTGACATAATTACTTTAGCAACATCTTCTATTCAATAATGTTCGTAATGAAAGCTTATCATCCCATCAATGGAAATGTTACCTTTCTTCAACCCATTCTTCCTTTTCTGTATCCCAAAGCCAACCTGGATGGTCTTCGTCCTTGACAAACCTGCTTTCCCCTTCATCCGGCCTCTCTTTCTTGTTGTAACTATTCTCAGATTCGGAGTCGTCTTCGAATTCAATGAAGAAGTATGCGAAGCCTGCCATACCCAGAATTCCAATAATCACGATAATTATCAAGAATGAGTTAGTAGATGATTCTTGATTACTAACAGTGATCTTTGAGCTGTCATATTCTAGGCCCCCATACATGAACTGAGGAGTAGCAGAGCTTGATATTCTAGATCCGGGTATTCCCATAATCCATGTTGAGTCATCTGAAACAACAGTATTGTTAACTGGTATTCCTCCAACAGTGGCTGTAACAGTTCTCCCCGGAAGGCCGATGCCAGAGAAGATAGCAGTTTCATCTTCTGAAATCATTGTATCTTGGGGGATATCGACCTCGAAATCTATAGCTATAACTTCAATGCTTATTGGAATTGAGTTTGCCTTTGACCCAAATTGGTCTGATGCGACAAATACTACTTCATTAATTGACCAACCAGATATCTCGGGATCGAAGAAAGCCATCGATATCGGATTATACCTAGCCATACCGTCTGCAGATATTGATATTACCACTGGATATTCATCATCTGAGGCTATTTCTTCATCATCATAAACTGACAGGATGAGCTCTTGATTAGGATCTGGATCTGTGAAGAAATCCAATAGGTTAATTTCGAAAGTGGTGCATCTCTCAGCTGATTGTGAATTTTCTTCGCAGTACAGGGTAACTAATTCTACCCATCCTGTGGGATCAAAAACGGGTTGTCTATTTCCTGCATCTGGAGGGTTGTCTGCGATGATATTTACTGACTTCCATTCGCTGTAGTCGAATCCATCATATGATCTCATCCTAATCTGATACTCGGAATTGTGTCTTAGTGACCTTGAATCCCATATTGAACTGAATACACCATTTGAATCGAACTCGATGACCGATTCTGAATGAACCTCGATCATTCCGTTCGCTGTATCGAGGACTTCGATATCCACCCTGGTTACCTGATTGTCATTGTCCCTGGCCACACCCTCGAAAACGGACTCTTCTGAAACGGGCATTCTGTCTGACTCCTTGGGTTCAGAGATACTGATAAAGGGCGCACTGTTTGAATTGTCTATAGTGAGGGTAAGTTCAGCAGGAACACATTCATCGATCACACCATTGCAGAAGTCAGAGTCTGAGGCCCATATCTTGAAAGTATAGTCTGCCAATACTCTGGGCTGGCCACTGAAATCCCAGGTCCATGTCCAGGATGTACCTCCAGAGACAGGAGTAACGACTTGGAAATTAGGGCCTAAAATTTGGAAATAAATCTCAGAAATATCCTTGCCACATTGTGAAGGGCACCCGTAGTAGTCATAGGCTGCTCCCTCGAATGTAACAGTATCATCAGAATGAGTTGAGAATGGACTTGGAGAGCTTACCGAGACTGTGGGGGCCTGGGAATTAAGCTTGATTGAGATAGTGGATATCGGGCTGTAGTCGATTCCGTCAAATGCTCGGAACTGGAAAACATAGTCTCCTTCTGCCATTTGAGACATATCCAATTCATAGTACCATTCTTTGAATGGGTGGTTAGTCTTGGTTACTTCCCCATATTGTGAGTCGGATGAGTCTGTGGCAAGTTGTGCATCTGACCAATCACTTGTGAATGGGTCTCTAACTTCGATTGAATGAACGAATCCTTTCTGATCCCACTGTGCCATTTCGTCGCTTGGGTAGAAAGAGGCTAGAATTCCATCGTGAGCGTTACCAGTTATATTCACCACCTTTCTAAAGGAGTGGCCTTGATCTTGTGTGATTGATACAGATGGGGCCAAATTTAGTAAGTTAGCAGTTCCTTGATATGAAGAGTCGTCTAATGTGAATTGTCCGCTATCCAGTCCAAAACCAAACTTATAGGCAGTGAATCGGTAAAGAGAGAGCTCTCTAGTGCCTGCAGCATAGTCACAATCAGTATCATCCGCGTCCATTAGGAGATCACCATCGTTGTCTATTCCGTCTGAGCAGGAGTCCTCGAATTCGTCATCTGCGAATCCATCAGGGTTGTCACCTCCCCCTAATCCCCTGAAGTCGAGGTGGAAATCCGAGGGGAGCGCGAACCATGGGGTATATCCATCGGAAAGGGTGTCAATGTCATACATATCATTGCCGAGAGCATCCTCAATGAGGATACTGGCACCCTGGACCTTCTCGCCATTGACCAAGGCTTGGAATTTCACTAACTCCGCTCTTCTGACCTGTACTGCATAGGGAGTTGGTTGGGTCTGGATCGAGATGGATGATCTATCTAGATTGGCGAGACCAGCGAATGTCATCACTGTGGAGTTATTGTCCATGGAAAGCGCTAATGGGAAATTTCTAGGGGTGAGGTTGTCACAGTTAGAGCACTCTTGAACGTCTGTGGGTATAATCCCATTTTGGAAACCGTTGGCTGGCCATGCCTCCTGATCTGGCCACGAGAGAATTACTGGAAACTGTCCAGTAGGTGGACTGGGGATAGATTCGGACTGTACGGTTACTGAGCTTTTGGTGATATTGTAGGTAGTACCAACGCCATTCCAAGTATTTTCAGAGAAGAAAGCTAGCGATCCGTATTGCTGATCTCCTGCATATCCAGAATCATAGTGTTTAATCACAGCTCCTGATCCCTCGGCGTTCCATGTATTCCTCCTGATATCTAGTAACGCTCCTATCGACCTAATTCCATCGGACTCCCCTCCAGAATTGATCACGTTGTCATACATGGTCAGACCTGACCTGAATGCCATAACTGCTGGACATGTGAACTGCCCATTGAAATGAAGACTGCTAGAGCATTCTGCTTGGCCAGAAGATGTGATGGTGTTGTTAGCAAGGAACGCCCTAGACGCACTCGGAGCGGGAGCGTTACTCCCGTACTCCCCAGCGATAATGGCCTCCCTGTTGGTGTCGAAGATTGTGTTATTTTCAGCAATCACATCAAAGGACCCGTACATCCAGAGTCCGTTCCATCCACCGATTGGGCCGATCTCATTGTTTGTTATCTCCGCGTAGCTGGAGAAGACAGCAATACCACTTCCACTTCCCGCTCCTGATAGATCGTTATTCCTGATGAAAGCATGAGCACCCCCGTAAACAGTGATTGGGGTTCTGTCATTCGTAACAATCTCGTTTCCAGTGATTGTATTGTAGTAGTCAATCTGTCCCACACTCTTAAGGCTGTAAATATCAATACCGTTACAGTTAACGGAAATCTCTGAGTTGGTAATTGAACCGGAAGAATACCTCAATGAAATTCCAAAATCCCCAACTCCAATTTCTGCATCATCAATCTCGATGAATGCGTCTTCGACCCAGACTGTCGGCTTGCCTCCTGCATTATTCCCGCATCCATTATTTGAACCGATTAAATCTGGAGAAGACATGATTAATGGAGTGATAGGGGTACCAGAGCTGTATATCTGAACTGCCGGACCGTCTACTCCACTCTCGTCATCGTTGCCTACTGTGTACTGTCCTCCAATAAACTCTGGTTGAGCGAGTCCCGTGGTTAGTACGCTACTGGAGGCGATATCGATAAACTCCATTTCTGTCAGTGTGGGACTAGCCCCGTCTAGAACTAGAGCTGCGTACTTGAATCCATTTTGATTGTCGACAAAATGTGGGATTCCCCATGCGCCATCTAGAGTAGTGTGCCTTATTCCAGACTGTGAAAGGTCGATTGAGTCTCTGATAATGAGTCCTTCATAGCATGAAGGGTCGGTGATCGTAATTTCGAATTGCCCCTGCGAAATTCCATTACATTCACCTTCAGCACTGGAATTCTCAGGTTCCTCCCAGCTAAATGTGATTTTCTGAGCAGAGTTAGCGTTTCCGCTGGCTCCACAAGAGGACATGCCTATACACAGGCTACCCCTAGCATCCAAATGGGTACCATTGGGAAAAATCACATTAGTACTGGGCTCAATGACCAGTTTAGCCCCAGATGAAATTACTACATCCCCAGTGAGTACATGATTTCCTTGCCAGTACTCGGTTCCAGTGATGGTTCCGGAAGTTGTTTCATTTGAGGCGGCTACAGGGGAGGCAGGGCCTACTAGTGCTATGAAAACGCTGGTTAGCAACAACATTACTAGAATAGTCGAGCTCAATCCATCTCTGCGGGCCATAGCCACGGGGTATCGGGAGCGGATATAATGTTAGAGGAAACAAGATTGTTAGGTCATCAAAATCCATCATCATTCGGTAGTATGTAACGTCCGTTACTGAACATCGATATTTAGCTCAAACGACAACTGGTTAGCCCATTCAACTGAATCCAGGGACCCGTATCCCAGTCTAGAGCTATGATTCCCCGAGGAAGATGGGGCTTGGTTTGCTGAGTTGGCTAATGCTCTTTTTACCAGGCTCATCTCTTCTAGGTCAATTTTTCCGTCTTCCCCAGCTATGGCATCTCCAAATTCCTCCAGAATGAGCGCCAGAGCCCCGGTTACAAAGACGGTAGAGTCGCTAGTACCTGATGAATATGCATATGGCGGATCGAGTTCTGTGGAAGCTGTGGAAAATATGTTCACTCCCGGAGCTATAATCTCTGGCTTCTGATGAGGATACTCTCTCGGCTGTCCGCTGTAAGGATCGATGTTAGAACCTGATGCACTATCGCTCCAAATGGCCCCAGAGCTTCTATGTGCACCTACTGCTATGACGCCCTGGATGTTTGCTGGGACGGATACATCAGAAGATTCTGCACCCGTGTTTCCTGCAGCTGCTATGACGAAGATCCCTTCCTCTAGTGCCTCTTGCACCGCTGATACTGTCTCAGTTTCGATACCCATTCCTTGCCCTGGATCAGAACCAAGGCTGAGACTGATAATGTCGGCTTGCTGGGTAATCCTACACCACCTAATTGCCAACGAGACTCTATCTTGTTGGCCGGAAGAGCCTTCTGGACCTAGTGCCAATGCAATGGAAATAGAAGCTCCGGGAGCGGCTCCAAGGAAGGTACCGTTAGAGCCTAAAATCCCTGTCATCATAGTGCCGTGATATTCTGATCCTACATCCTTTACCTCTTGGTTGCCCTCATCAAAGAAATCTCTGAAACCTACTAGATTTATTCCTGAGAGATCTGGATGTCGCATGTCCACGCCCGTATCTACGATACAAACTGATACCCCTTCTCCAGTCAGTCCCCCATCTTGAAGCTCCCTTATCCCTGTGGCCTCATAAGCCCACTCGGAATCTGGGAGAAGTGGTGTTAAATAGGAATTAACAAAAGGCCAAGACAGTAGAAGCGCGACGGTTCCTAGGGAGAAGAATACTGCTCCCCAAGGCCACAAGACCTCCTTTAGCGGGTCTAGGGGCCAGCGAAGTCTTCTAGCCTCTTCATCTGACATCCCATAGACAGAACCGGGGTATCCTGGTGCTCTTGGGTCCACGGTAGTGAGTAGCCTAGGATCCTCCGGCTCAGGCATAAGCTCCAATCTATCTAGGGCAGGCATCCTACTTGTTCCTGTGGAACTGCCACATAAATACCAGTGTGTTCAAAATGGTGCGTTTGGTCTTCTTGAGCGGGGTCTTGTGAGCATTGCCAGTGCCGCGATGATTAGGGCCCCTAAGATGTACCCAATCCAACTAGAATCCGACTCCACTGCAGGCGAAGAGACGACGAGGTTGACGCTTCCCCCCTGATTTGGTTCGAACGGGACAACTTCGCCGTCTACTGAAGATTCATTGATCTCCAGGTTAAGGTAGTAGTTACCAGGATCGATTCCGTTCAGGTCTAGTGTAATGTCGAAGTTCACTACTGAGTTGGCTGGAACATCGCCTAACTCGGTATCCATTATTACCTCGCTCTGGCAGGTCAAGTCATTGCAGAGTATAACATTCAGCTCAACATCCTCAGCGTCGACAAGCCCATCATTGGAAACAGTGACGACCCAAGAGTTGACCCTGTTGGAAACTGCGTTGTCCCCACCCGAGAGAAGCTGTTGGGATGTGATTGAGATCACTGGATTAGATATCGCAACATTGATTTCTATATCCGGGTAGGAATTTCCTGCTTCGTCTGTGACTGTAGCATAGATCGTGTAATCGCCTGTTGCATTGTCTGGTGCGATCACGTTGATGCTATGAGTAGTGGTAGTAAAGGGAGGTATGGTATGAGAATTTGATCCGGTTCTCTCCCACCCATCGGGAAGCTCTGAATCGTCGAAATCGAACTCATATCTGTCATCTCCGTTACCATCATTTCTGATTTGAAGTGGTATTTGTATTTCCTCACCCGGAGAAATCCCGTAGAGTGGATCTAATGATTCCACCGAGAAGTCGTGGATTTGTGGTACCCTGACCTTTACGTTGATCTCCTCAGAGAACCCGCCTGATGTGAAGAAGCTTAGAGTAATTGAATGGCCCTGCGTCAGTGAGTGCGCCACTGATTGGTTTGGAGGCGTAACTTTGACGTGAATGTCGGAGGTACTCATAGAGCTATCTAATCCCAAATCAAAGGACATCGAACTGCTCCACTCTCCTGATCCGTTATGGAACTCAACCTGCCATTCTGAGCCATCAGTACCGGGTACTGTAGCCTGAGCAGAGAAGGTATCCAGAGGCTCATGGCCAAGATAGTCAGCTGAGAGAGTGAACTCCACAGGATTGAATCCAATTGATTCATTATCTCTAGTTACAAGTAGATCTGCCATTCCGCCATTATGGTTTACATCACCGCCTACTCCGTCTATAACATTCAATGAAACATCTCGGTATGGTATTCTGGCGTGCGAGACTGTAATTGCCGGAGTCTCCTGACTGGGTTCTACACCTATTGCCTGGCCTCCCGAATAAGTCATGTTCAGTCCTCTCTGCAGAGTGGTGAATTCGCTTGAGACATCAATAACCCCGCTCGGGAGGAGTATCCTGATGGAGCCTTCTTGATCAAGACTTGCAATCCATGAAATGCCGGCTCCTAGATTGATGTTTAATTCAGGTTCTTCTACGTCTGCCAGAGTCATTGAAATTCCCTCATAATCGAACCACTGCGTCTCAATTAGCGCCCATCCACCGGTGGCTAAATCCATGTCTGAATAGCCTCCTACTATTACCTCGGCATCGACCAGAGATATGGCCACTAAGCCTAGTTCTTCTGAGGACGCCCTGATTATCCATTCTCCGGGTTCAACTGAGGCTGTCCAGTTTCCATTCCAATCTCCGTCTACAATCGTCTTTACCGGAGAGATCTCACCTCTGACGTAATCAGATGTCGGTATTAACTCAAGTAGCAATGTGTCTGAGACTGATGAGAATTGATCCGTATCGATGTATGAAATTTGACCACTTATCTGAACTAGTTCAGCCATCATCATCGAGTCTATTTCCAAGGAAGAATTTCCTAACTCGAAATCCCTAGAGATGTCGGAGAATCCTTCTGCTGACGCCTCTAAACAATAAACATCTCCTACAGATTCGTATGAGGACCAAAACCCAGAACTGTCTGAGTATTGGACGACGGTTTGGGGGCTTGGTGAATTTTCGGCACATACTCCTGGAAGGACACTAATGGTAGCGTTGTTGATCCCTTCTCCGATGTTGTAAAGGTCGTTATCATTCAGGTCCCAGAAAATGTTACCGCTAACTTCTGCGAGTCGGTCGGCTGAGAAATTCAACTGGCCGTTATCTCCGGATGAAAGTACTACGTCATTAGATTCGAGGATCCATTTTACGCCATCTTCCTCATTTTCCATCGACATTGACCAGTAACCGGGGAATAACATCACTTCAGAGATCCCAGATGAGTCCGTTGGAGCGAGATCGATTTCTCCGAGCCCCTCGTTTGAGGTAGCAACAATTCGTTTTCCTAAGAGTGGTGCCCCTGTAGTCTCAGTCAGGCTAATTGAAACCGATGCGGCCTCAACCGTCGATAGAGAGTGATCGGTTGAGGCGTTTTCTGGTGATGACACGATATGTGCCCTGAGTGTTTCAGTTGCCCCCTCGCTGTTGACGAGCGATTCTACGCTCAAAATCCAATCGCCCTGAGTAATGTGGTCGGACCAGCTTCCGTTGGAGTCTGTTGTTTGCGTCTGTGTCCAGCCTGTTTCGTCGTTGATTAGCTTGAAAACCTGATCCGAAAGTGCTCCTCCAAACTGGTTTGTAAGTGTGACACTAACTCTCCACTCAGGCAAGAAGGCGGCGATCCTGTCTACCGATCCTCCCTCAAGCGGAATATCGAAAGGTACGACTTGCGAAGACAGCATAGTTCCGAATAGATCCCCTTCTGTAGCATCAGAGATGGATACTATCACGCTGTAAGATCCTGGTTCCAGTGAAACCTGAGCTAATCCCTCACTAACCCACTCAGGCCCGTCATATGTTACATTCTTGCCCATGCCTGCCTGGGAGACTGATGCAATCTCGAAATCATAAGATACTGGCGTGCCATTTGAGAAGTTTAGATCTCCAGAATTATCCATGAACATCTCAAGAGAAAGTGTCCCGTTGGGAGGAGAGAGTATCATCTCTACAGAGAAGTTCTCAGAATTTATTGACTTGGTGACCGGCGTGTAGGCGATGTCTGAGTCGACTATCTCGAATGTCCAATCCCCATTAGGTAGAATCATCTGGAACTTTCCGAGATTATCCACTGATTTTCTCCACGTAACGTCATAATTTTCATTTTGAGCTGTTACTGTCAGTTGCTGCCATCCAATGAGGTCGGAGGAGTAGAAGTTATTAGCCCTAGAGACACTTACTAGGCCGAAAACATTTGTTCCGGGTGTGGCCACCATTACAATATCATCCATTCCAGTTGAGACAGTAAACTTGGTGCCATTTACCAGGCCGGCTATCAGTCCCTCGACTGTGGCGTCTACTAATGCTCCTTCAGGTAAAGTTACAGTGAACTGCCCTGATTCATTTGTGATGGCAGTTGTAGAGAATCCGTCCCATACGAAGCTGACCACGGTATCGGCTCCAATGACCTTTCCATCATCTGGATTGAACAATGCCGAGGAGTTCTCTTCGTAGTAGACCGTGCCTGAAACTTCTACACTGGTTACAAATTCAAACTGCATGCTCATATCAGACGAAACTTCGAATTCTTCCCAGACCTGCTTGGAGTCGGGCAGAGTGTATTCTACTATCCATTCACCGGGGGTAAGCTCGATTTGGTATTTCTCTTCTTCAGCAGAATATGTAGCGCTTACGGGGATAGATTCTCCATTCGCCTCGGAAAGAGAAACGTTCAGATCGGGAACGTTCGAACCTTCATCTATCATCTCAAAACTGACATCAAACATATCTGGAACAGGGGATGTGACCAATGCGTTTGCAAAGATCTCAGAGTCGAATGGGAAATCTTCGGTTATCTCAGAGAATCCGTCTTGGTCTACATCGATAACAACTGAGTAATTTCCGGGAGGTAGGGGTCCGACTCCATAGTCTCCCAATTCGTTCGGATACATCCTGCATGGAGCGTGCCCTGATTCGGAGCAGTCGGCTATTGCATCCTCAAACTCTGACGAGTCATCCAATAAAGCCGCATAGCCATCAATTACTTCACCTGACGAATTGATTAGCTTCCCACTGATTAAACTGCCCTGGATGTCAATCTTCTGTACCTGATTGATTGCTGAAGGGACAGCGAATGAATCATCCAGCTCAACTCGGGTCCCATCATCGAGAATCGCGGTTACAGAGTAGATTCCTGGAATCATGTCCCTGAGATGGAACGTTCCTGCTTGAACCATAGGTCCACTAAATATTCCATCACCGGAGAATTTTCCAGTACCGTTTACTGTTCCGTAATGATCTAACTGTTCTGAAGTATCTGTCTCAAAGATTCCCGATCCCACAAGTGAAGAGTGGCTGAGTCTCTGGGTAAATTCTGTGGATCCATTAGAAGTGAATCTTCCTGTGGCATTCACAGACCCATCGATTAAGAAGAGCCCTGATAATAGCTCGCAGACCGAGAAGTTTTCCGGCATAGTGTCATTATCCCCGCATTCTACAATTTGTGAGTCTTCATCTGGGTTGAAGTTGATTGTACCGCTGAGAGAGCCCCGCCCTTCGAATAGCCCCTCTCCTACGAGGGTGTGATTGTGCTTAATTTCCTGAGTGTAGTTTCCAGTAAAATCTGTGATAGTTGAGATCGATGTTGTAAGGACGGTGCCTTGTCCTGTGAATTCGACTTCCCCGATTCCATTGAATGAAAGCTCCTCTCCTGAGACTTCACCATCAGAAGTAGAGGCGGAATAAGGGGATATATCGATCTCGTCCCACTGTGGCACCAGTTCTACCGTGGATCCTGTGATAGCCGTTCCATCATACTCTTCGATAGATGCCCAAACTAGTTGCCCAGTAGCTTGAGCAGAATCAACAAATAGCGACATTTCGATTACTTCATCGCCATTGGAATGGCCATCGAATGCTGAAATATTTACGATCTGCTCTGTTAGCCACGTGGATCCTGAGACGTTGCCAAGTATTCCCGTTACGGGATTTAGCTCCCTGGATTCTTCGTTCTCTTCTGTAAGGATCTCAGTCATGCTGTAAGTACCTGTCATCATTGTTGATCTGGCCTGTTCTAAGTTGGGCTCTCCGAAGAATGCCGTAACCTTGATTTTTCCTGCAGGCACGGTAAACTCGAACATTCCGTTCTCGTCTGCGTCAGTGGTTCCGATAGGAATCCAGTACGTCCTAGGATCCCTGTCTGTCACTATCCCTGTCATCTCGTCGGCGACTTCTTCCCCGCTAAAAGCGTCTCTTTCGATGAGGAGTCTGGCGTTGGGCACAGGGCCAATTCCATCCAATTCAACGGTTCCTGAAAGGGTAGCACCGCTGTAGTACTTTAGAATCTTGACTTGGGTGTTAGCGGACCCTATGGTAGGATCGTCGCAATTGTCATCTAGCTTCTCCCCATCTTGGTTCAGTTCACAGGGAAGTTCATACCAGTTCGCCAGAACCATGTGATTCATCATAGCTCCGGGCAGGGGGATACCGGGCTCTAGGTAGGATCCTGGTGTCCCGTACATGTAGAAGTGGGGCGCTGGTTGTGAGGCGTCACCGGGAAGGCCCAGCGAAGAAGACCCATATCCAACGTATGTCCTAGCAACCATTGTGTCAAAGAAAGCATCTTGATGGTTGTAATCTATGTCTACCATCTGTATCATTTCGCTAGCGTCGGCTGCGGCGCCTGATTGCTGTCTTACTACATCATTGAGATATTCCTGCTCATATTCATCGGCAGTCCTGAGAATTATCGGACCATCTACGCCCCTCTGAGTCTGATAAAGAGTGGAAATATAGTCATCCAGATCTAACCCAGATAATCCAGTTGGCGCATGGAAGATTCCCGTGGTCTGCCCCCTGTGATAGTTGTAATCGGCATAATACGAACCGCCCAATGGGTAGAGTCTGTTGTCTACTGCGAAATATCTGATATCATTGTTCCTTTCAGTGGTGACACCGAGGCCGGCCTCGTAGTCTTGCACGTCATAGAATACTTCTGTTGTAATCTGGTGATATAGGTCCACCAATTCTTCCATGCTAAATGCCTGAACCAAGAAAGCCCTTGCCATTGCTAGTTTCGAATTCTGTCTGTGGAGTCCTGTTGAAACATCATCAAAATCCTCAATAAGATCGCTGGTATACCTGTAGTTTCCAATCATGTAGTGAGTGGTTACTTCGTCGTAATCGCTCACCCTTCCTCTGGCCTCATCGAAGGACGATTTAGCTGTTGATTCGTTAGATTCTTCCAGATACGGCTCCGTATCAAAGTATACTGCCCAAGATTCATCAGAAGACGGGATTCCGTTTTCGTTTAGCTGGAATCCTTTGAGCAAATCTACCGATCCATCATTAGCAACCACTTGCATGGACCTCTCGACTACTAATTGGGAGTCTCCCACACCGATTGACATGATTGTTTGGAATTCGTTCAGCTGAGATTGCTCCATATTATCGAGCAATACTGATTGATAGTCTGATGTCATCTCTCCAGAGTTTGACCTCATATCCCCCTGGGTGAGGGTAGCGATGAACATTGCTAGAGTGTCCTCTTGACCCTGTGATAGCAGCATTCCCCCACTGTGGGGAATTCCTGATTGGAAGTTATCAGCGACGGTCGGATGCTGTCCTTGGGTGAGTGCTTGGAAACCATAGTCCCACCACGAAACAAAGGCAGGCCTCTCACTGAAGCCGACTTCTGTGTCCTGTTCAGAAAGCCATTGATATGCTGTATTCCAATCTGCTCCGTTAAAACCTGGGCCAAAGGTGCCCATGTACCTTAGCATCCCAGAGTCAGGGTCATACTCTTCATCCTGGAGTACTGAGAAGTCTCCGATGGACCAACGTAGGAAGTCGGGAGCTATTTCGTAGATAGCCTGGTCGACGTCGGTAGCCGCCTCTTCCCCGCGCGGGATTCCAGAGTCTATGCCGTAAGTTGCGTGCTGACTTGCAACGAGAAGAAAAACCATCATTAGAGCTGGTATTCCAGGATGCCTCCTAGATGCTGTGAAAGTCGATCTCCTCCTAGCGGAGGGATTGCCGATTCCAGCTCTACGATATTCCTTGAGAAAATCTGCGGGATTAGCAGCTTTCCATAACATTGCAATACCCAGTCCCCCTACAACTGCCATTGCAGGTGTTGCATTGAAAATAAATCTGCCAGCACTCCAGGCCATGTAAGCTGCGACTATTGTCCATGATCCCAATAGAAGGTGGCTTTGGCGATCTTTTCTAGCACCCCTCCAGATTAGATATACCGCGCATGATATGGCAATTATGGAAACTATCGGACCATAAGAAGCGAATAGGACCCCTCTACTTGGTGCCTGTGCTTCACCGATGGTGCCGAATATTTTATTTTTGGAGAAGTAGAATCCTCCTGTGAATAGAATATCCCATCCGTTGTATATGTTTAGTGCCTGTAGAACATAAAGTGAGAGCAGTATTGCACCGAATAGAGCAGATCCGCTACCAACTACCAAGAGCCAAGGCTTGTCTCTGAATGAACAGGTCACCCAACCCAAAGCAACTGTGAATCCAATGATGTAAAACATTGGTTGGAAACCACTGGGATCGAAAAGAAGATCCAACCCGGGCCACATGTAGAAAGGCAGTGGAATTAGGAATGCAGTGAAAAGCATCTGCAAGGAAGCCGCGGTGATTGGAAGGCTATCCCTGCCTCTGAACAGATTGAGGAATGCTTGTACGGAGAAAGCTAGGAATAAGATTCCTGGACCGTATACGAATCCCTTCCATCCCAGTGCAACTGCGGCGAAGGAAATACCAGATAATGTGGCACAGGACATGACCATTGGATTCCTCATCCACATCTCTCTTATTCCAGCTATCAGGTACAATGGATTTCTACTGGTCTCGTTGAATAGTCTTTCATCTCGTATCCCTTCAACGGCCCTTACCCAGAAGTAGAACGCCATCGAGATGAACAGAAGTGCGAAAGAGTCGTGATCTGCCAATGCAAATGTGGAGTGGCCGATGTGACCTGGCATGAGAGCGATTAACCACGCAGTGACGACTCCGGCGAGGTCACTGTGTACCCTCCTTGCTATTCCAGCCAGGGGAAGTACGATTAGAGCGCCGTAGATTGCTGGCATGGCAGATACGCTCCACCAGACCATCTCCTCTTGAGATAATCCTGTGAGCCAGTTAAGACCCAGTCCGCCAAGAGCAAGGGACCACGAGAATAATGGTGGCCTGGGATTGATCACGCCCATAGGGTACGAGCGATCAGAGTCGAAGATGAAGTGACTTCTCTCAGCTACGACATAATCGATGACTCTCTTCATGTACCAAGGATCAGAACCTCCTGTCATATCCCACAACTGTGTTCCGGTAGCGTTCATTGCTGGAAGTACGTTCCAACCGGTCCTGATTGCCAGGGAGACAAGCAGAGCCATGGAAATCATTATTCCGTAGTAGTTAGTATTCCACCACGCCCTCAAAGCGCTGTGATCCCTCAGTGGGGCCGTGTCTCCGAAGTATCCCCTAATTGAGAGGACGTATGCTGCAACGTTAGACCAGAAGATCAGGAAGAACCAAGCAGCTGCAGAAGTACTGTCTCCGGAGCTTGCCGGAAGTACTTCAATGCCCAGTGGGTTACCGATCTCGACTAATCTTGCCATGGAGTAAAGTACCCAATTTACAGCTATCAAAGCGGCCATGACCTGCCATCTTTCAGATCGGAAGAATGCCCATACGAATATCACCAAGGCTGTTATCAAGGCCCATACCGAGCCTAGATATTGGTGTTCAGAGTATTTTAGCAGAGCATTGTCGACGGCCTCATTGTCAACCAATGTTGTATCTCCAGATATTGAGCATAGCCATAGAAGCGGAATAAACTGAACCACAAATACAAGTGATAGGATTGACATCATCTTCTTTGATGAGTCGTTTTCAATGTCAAATGAGGGGACCCCTGAGAAAAGCTTTCCTTCTCCGGCCTTATCTAGTGTACCCCTCATACCGACTACGACCATCAAGCCTAGTGATATTGAAGAAGCCCAGAATGCGAATAAAACTGATGCCATGGAGGATCTAGTCGCGTCGATCATTTCCTCTTCTGTACCGGTCCATGATCCCGATCCGAAATCTGTAGACGCGGCCAGGGATGCAGATAGGAAGAATCCAATTACGGTTACCAGTAATAGGTTAGCTTCCTCCCTCCTATTGGAATTTACAAGCATCATTGTGGCTATTCCGACAGATGTGAATGTGAAGGTAACGATGGTGTCGATATCCAGTAATTCTGGAGCAACCTCGGGGATAGCAGAAACTGCTATGAAAAGAGTCGAAAACACTCCAGTTTTGAAATGGCTTGGTATTCCGAGCTCTGAAGCAGAAAGGACCCTTCCAAAAGACGCCGCGAGTGCGGTCGCCAGTGGGAGGGTCAGGATTCGCAGGTACCCGTCATTCTCCATTGTTCCATTCGCTAAAGCTTCCGACCCTAGGAAAAGTGCCACTAATGCAGCCAATATGGCCGAAACTGGCACGAGTTCCATCAGGGAGTTCCCGTCTGCTTTCGCATCTTCTCTTGCGTTCATTGGTTTCACCGTCTGCTTAGCCTGAAGGCTAGCGTCGTCGCGATTTTACTTTCTGTTATAACCGTTCTCAGGGAGTAGAGAGAGATACATTATCAAAAAGCTACTCTCTTCTGGATAATTCCCTATGTCCAATATCGGTCCTAAAATGAGAACCTTCGAGATAAATTGTGTCGATAATTTGGTAGGCTACGTCCAATGCCTCACTCAAAATTGGGGCTATTCCAGTGGCAGATAAAACCCTACCACCAGTGGATACTAATGTGCCACCAATCATCGACGCTCCTGCGAAGTGAACGTACCCTCTCAAGACTCCCTCGTCTATCTCTAGATCCGCCCCAGAAATCTCCCTGCCAGTTTGGGATGATTCTGGGTATCCCTGTGAGGCAAGAACCACAGTTGCGCAGTAGGAATCGGAAAAGGAAGGAGATAAGCTGGAAAGATTACCCGTTGCTGTGGCTAGAAGTAGCTCCCCTAGATCTCCATTTATCAAGGGGATTGTGACTTGGGTTTCTGGATCTCCGAATCTGACATTGTACTCTACCACTCGGGAAGCCCCATCATAATCTATCATCAATCCGACGTAGAGAACCCCTCGATAGGGGTCCTCTTGATTCCTCAGGTAATGGTGCATCGGTTCAACAATATCGTCTATTGCCCTCCTAAGTACTGATGGAGTGACTATGGGAGCAGGGGCATATGCACCCATTCCTCCTGTGTTGGGCCCCTTATCTCCATCCCGAGCTCTCTTGTGATCTTGGCTTGGGGGCAGGCAAACATAACCCGATTCATCCATTAGCACCAGTAAAGATGCTTCCTCCCCCTGCAAAAATTCTTCTGCGATTACAAATCCATCTCTATCAATGGAGTCAGAGATAAACTTCGATGCAATGTCGACATCGGACGTAACCACCACTCCCTTTCCGGCTGCAAGCACATCTCTTTTGATGACCCATGGAGGAGGATTTCCGTTTAGAAAACCATCAATATCTGAGTGTTTATCTAATCTGACCGAATCTGCTGTGGGAATGTTCAGATCCCTCATCAAATCCTTCGCATGGGTCTTCGAACCTTCCAACATAGCCCCCCTTGCACCCGGTCCGAAGCTAGGAATACCGATTTCTCTCAACCTGTCGGAAATTCCTGCTACTAGAGGGCCTTCAGGTCCTACAATGACCAAATCTGCAGATATTTCCTGCGCCAGAGAGACCAACCCCTCGATATCCATAACATCAATCTGGTGATTCGTCCCAAGAATTGCCGTTCCTGCGTTTCCTGGGGCCGTGTGGATTGATTCGACTGAGGGACTCTGAGATAGGCCTAATGCAAACGCGTGCTCCCTTCCTCCAGAGCCGATAATCAGCACTGACATAGCTGTCATAGCAGGTCGCATGGCGCATGGGCGATAACTCTACTGTTCCGCTGTTTTCAGTATGGAACTGACTTCAAACCAAGCTTAAATCCAAGAATATTTGTTACCCTGTGAATCACTGGGGTCAAGATCAGTAATACAATTATCTCATCCACTAAATCTGGACTGGTTATGATTTGTCCTTCGAAAAGAAGGAAAGCGGTGATAAATATGACAACAGCAAATGTCAAAGTATCTAGTAAAGGTGCCTGTGAACTCTCATTACCCTCTCTCTTATGGCCCTTCCTCCTTTTGAAGTATGAGCCAACTAAATCGCCGGTCATGCAGGCAATCCCGAGTACAAATCCCATGGTAAAGGCCGCGCCCCATTCTCCACCTATCCAGAACCAGTCATCTGACGTCGCCCAAAGAGTTGGGTCGATGAAAGGCCTGGATTCAGCATCGCTTCTTCCGCCCCAAAGTTGGTGAGTCATGAGAGTCAGTGCCCCGCTAAAGAAAGCCCCTCCGAAGAAACCATTCCATGTCTTTCCATCCCCTAGGACTCTGAATCCATCACTTAGAGTACTTCCCCGATCTATTACGATACTATCGAAGTCGAACTTGTCCGGAATCCACTTGCCGAAAAGCATAGCACCAGTGTTGGCCAAGTAGAAGGGGCCGTACATTAACAAAACAGTTACTATGTTCAGCGCGAACCCTAATGATGAGTCATTGAATGACTCGGAAAGAGTCTGCACGGTTTCCACGCCCTACCCAATCGTGGCCGGCGTATGAGTAATTTGGTAACCTTACTGTAGGGCCCAATGCCGACTTCGTCAGGGAAATCATTGATTTGCCTGTTGTAACCCCGTGGACCATGAGCAAGAGAATCGGAATTCTTCGGGCACTGATTATCTCGGCTTCTGTAATAGTGGTAAGCGGAGTTGTGTCCGGGCAGGAAGGTGAGACTGTTATCGATACGAGTGTTTCTTGGGAATCAGATGAAATATATCTCTGTAATACTGACATAAGGATTGTTGACGGCGGCGAGCTCACAATCAGAGACACATTAGTCGACTTGGCTTGTGATATCATGGTTGATGAAGGAGGAATCCTTAATCTCGATAATTCCATACTTCAATGCGGGATTTGGAATGAGCTTGGAATGCCGGATGGAGTTGCCTGCGGAAATGGACTTATGGGGCACGGTTATTGGGATGAGGAAAGCAGGGCCTCATTCAGAGTCCCAAATGATGGCATTGAGGGGGACTTCACTATGACCATGCATTCTGTGGGAGGGGCCAGCTACTACGGGGGCCAAGCATTTGTGGACAATTCAGATCCAATCTCACTCAACGGGACCAGCCACACATTCGAGTTCACCGATATGGACGATGAAGAAATTTGGATTGGCTTGGTAGGCTACGGGCGATCATCAGTCACAGTGTCTGAGGTTGTTATCAGGGTAGGCAATTCAGAGACGGTAATAGAAGGAGTATTCCTTGATCGAATGAACATGATGGCAGCGGGAGAGAGAGGAAATGAAATCATAGTAAACGGGCACATGAGCATGGGGGGTGACTCTATTCTGTCTGGGACTAAATTGGCAATTGGAGAGTATGGCTCCATTGTGTCGAACAGTAGCACTTTCGACAGGGTCGGGCCCATACTATCTCAAGGAGACGGGTCTGTTGTCAGGATATCCAACTCGACATTCTTCAACAGCCTGGATGACCACGATGTCAGAGGTACTGCATTTAGTGAGATTACCTGGGAAAACTCTGTTGGCAGTGGAGGGTTCACGGACAGGTGGGAAAGGAGGATTGTAGATCAGAAGGTGGTGTTCGACTCCAAAGGTGTGGTCTTCACAGTTAACGGAATGGGGGTTGCTGAATCCACGTCCTTCGAGTCTTTCAGCGACGACTCCGGGGAGGCCTTGGTCAATGGAGGAGGAGAGAGAGTGGTCGAGGTAGGCTGGTCGAATGGGACAATCTGGAGCGAATCAGCAACTATTGAGATAATCTCATACAGGACTGGTTGGAATCCGGATGGATCTGGAATTGATGACTACGGGGGTTACAGTATACCCCTGTCGTGGAATAATTTACAATACGTGAGCGATAACACTCCTTACGTAGAGTGGACGAATCTGGAGGTTGTGCTCGAAGAGGATGGCTCGCAACCGTTGGGTTATGCAGGCGGCTCAGTGCCCATGCGTGCCTCGTTCACGAACAGTGGAACTGCCTCCGCTAGCTTCTACATATCCTGCGCCGTAGTTGAGACAGGATTAGATGCCGATATTGGAGGGTTCCAAGGGATAGTTCTGAATGCCGGTCAGACGGACGAGATCTTATTCGACTGGAGAGGGGGCGAGATTGGGGATTACAACCTAGATTGTGAAATCCTAACTCCGACGCAACTAGTATCAGATAATTCATTCGGAGGGGGTACGTTTTCCTCCGGAACTGTGCTATGGGTCGAAAGCGTTGACGAAGATGGATTACCAATGGTTTCCATACTCGTAGCCTTGGCTGTCACCGTATTCATCATCGGAATATGGCTTGTCAGGAAGAGTTCCGAAGAAGACTACATAGAGGACTAATTGGCAAAGTTACCATTTCTGTAATCCAAAAATGCCTGTTCAATTTCTTCCTTGGTGTTCATCACGAATGGACCATATCGGGAGATAGGCTCATTTAATTCGGGCCCCGCCAATATTAGGAGCTCGGAAGGCCCATTGGAATGAATCTCTACTTCAGAGCCTTCTGACAACAGAGCTAGCTCTCCATCCTTGACCACTTGATTGACGCCAAGTCCCAATACCTGCGGATATTTCTTCACTCGGGTCTCATTGAATACGGTAATCTTGCCAGAAAAAACATATATCATCGAATTTAATTGTGATTTTATTTGATGATTCAGCTTTGTGCCATCATTCATCTTTACGTGAATAAGCGTAATCGGGATGACAGTATCGATCGATGAGGAGATGCCCATACATTCCCCTGCTATGACTCTCGCCCAGACTCCGTCTTTTTGGATAGTCGGAGACTCGGTGGCTGGAATCTCCTGATATCTTGGTGGCATCATTTTGTGCTCAGCCGGGAGATTGACCCAAATCTGAAAGCCATGGGTTCTACCGCCTGTCTTCTGGAATTCATCATGTGGCAACTCAGAGTGAATAATGCCTCTGCCTGCAGTCATCCACTGAACGTCTCCGGGATTGAGATCCCCTTTATTTCCAGCACTATCTTCATGTTTCATTCTTCCATCAAGGAGATATGTAACCGTCTCAAAACCCCTGTGAGGATGCCAAGGAGCGCCAACAGCCTCCCCGGGCCCGGTGATGTTTGGACCCATCTCGTCCAACAAAAGAAACGGGCTAAGCAACGCGCTCATAGAATAAGGCCTGCGCACCTTAAAACCACCTCCTTCCATAACTGAGTGAGTAGGCACTATTCGGACGACACTTCGCATGTAACTCCCCACTTAAAATCAAGGATAAACACTTGTATGAGATTACCGTGACCATGAGGCACTATCTTGGGTGTGAGGTAAACCCTCAAAAGTGAACTGGAGGAATGCAGATAATTAGTCCTCATGTTGAAGGCTATGCGGGAGCCCCTACATTCGATGATACCATCACAATACTAACAGAAACAACTCTTTATCATTCCCTGAACTCTCATTAAGCCATGAGATGGTTCCAAGTGGCTATGATCTGCATATTGCTTCCTCTCTCTGGGTGTATTTCAGAAGTTCCAGATGAGGACGTGTCAGATTCGGACAATGAAAACTCATTGAACAGAATGAATATAGTAGCTCAGACCCTCGCTAGGGATGTTGACAAGTACAGCGAGTTTAATGTTCTAGAGAACTCTTCGGGCCAGAATACACTGATCCTGTGGGCGGCATCTGGCTGTCGGGGCTGTCATGAGTGGACTGTGATGATCAGGGAGTCTATCGCCAATGGTACGATATCAAACGACTCGAACATCATAACCATCCAAAGATACCCGAGTTTTGAAACCAGGGAGTCATTTTTTGATGTTTTTGGAAACAACTCATCGGAGCAATATTCTCCCTGGCCTGTACTAACCCCGTACTCGTCCGCTGTTGCATGGAACGCCGAGACAGGAATGCCGAGCACCGTCCCACTAGAGGATGCATTCGGAAAACCTAGAACGCCAACCCTCCAAGTACTTGGACCAGACGGACAGATAGTTTGGCAGAACATAAAATACTATCCTGATTTCGAAATAATTGAAGAGATATCAGCAATAATCAATCCATTCTGAAGTGGAATTGAACAGACGATTTTGCCCCGGGGATATTAGCAGCATCCATCGCATGAACAGCTCGCACCACAAGGGTCACAGTCACAGCATTCACAAGGCATGACTTTCTGAGTCAGAATTAATAATTAAAGTTATCTAAATTATTATCCTTAATTTATGTGTATAACGATTAGGACTGTTCAACGAACTCTCCGACAATACAACCTGATAGTATAGAGGAGATGACTATCAGAACCATAATTGGGACAAGGTGGCGCATGTGAGTTCCTACAGTTGTCGCTTTATGATTCATTCTCAAGACGTATGAAGCGTTTATTCTCCAGAATTTTGGGTAGATCTACATAATTCCCGGAGAGGGACGCCCCTGAGGCCCAGTCTATTAGAGCTTCGAAGTGGCCATTTTCGCTGAGATTTCCTAACCAGGTATGCCCTTCCCTGGTCTTCAGCAGGGTAACGTTGTGCATGCTACACGGTCCAAGACAATCGGAAATGGTAAGTTTGACATTTTCAGCAAGTCCTTGTTTCTCCCATTCCGTCTTTAAGAAATCTACAGGGACTGCATTGTGTCCTTTGTTGGTATTTCCACAACAGCATCCATTGCAGACGATAACAGAATTAGTCAAACAGAACCCCCAGAAGCAGATATAGTCGATTTGCCCGGAATCATATTAATTCCATTACATAGCTGTCATTGTCAATTGGAACCCAAACATTTGTTTTTTCCTCATTCTGTATCTCAACTCTATATGGATTCCCCTGATCCCAACATTCCAGAATCCTGCCTTCTGTAAACTCTCCTATATTAGCTAAAACGTTGTCTCCTACATTAAATCGGAGTTTCTCAGCTTTACAGTTCATTAATCCTTCTTGTAGTGCTTCATGGTCAAGGTCTCGCCCGATGAAAACAAAACGGCAATCGCGCTCCTCGCCTTCCTTCCATGGGGCGATTTCTGTGCTGAAATTTCCTGAAAAGAGCATGTGGACACCTTGGAAAACAAATTTCTCATCCATTCCTTTGACTGCGAGGACGCCCTTGTAACGGAACAAGTCTTCTCCGTAGTTTCCTAATAGGTCCCCGATCCATCGGTCTAGCTTGTTAACATTCAACGCTCCTTCAAACTTAGAGCTTGTTGAGGTAACTCTTTCATCATGCTCATGCTCCGCGTCAGTGTCTAGGAATTCTGGATCCATTTCCAAAGTTTTCTCCAAATCGAATGATCCGATGTTAATGAGATTCTTTGGATCTATAATGCTATTCTCAGTGTGATAGATTGGAGCAAATCCATTGATTGACTTGATTCTTCCCTCTAGTGCCTCTATTTCTTCCTCGGATACTAGATCAATCTTGTTCAGCATTATTCTATCGGCAAACGCAAGTTGTTCTACAGCCTCGTTTTCAATTCCTTCTGGCTTCTCCTCGTCAACGTGCTGAATAATGTGCTTGGCGTCAACTACCGTTATGATCCCATCCAGCTTGTACCGTTCGACAATTTTCTCGTCTACGAAAAATGTCTGTGCAACTGGTGCTGGATCCGCTAAGCCAGTAGTCTCAATTAGTACTCCATCGAAATCTTTGATTCTGTCGTACATGTCGTGTAGCAGTTCTGTCAAATCTCCTCTAACTGTACAACATATACATCCATTCATAACCTCGATAATACTTTCTTCTGAGCTTTCAACCAGAATATTTTCATCTATTCCAATATCCCCGAATTCATTCTCGATAACTGCGAACTTCATTTTGTGCTCTGTGCTAGTCAGAATATGGTTCAGAAGCGTTGTTTTACCGGACCCTAGGAAACCCGTGAGAACTGTAACTGGTATGCGTCCGTCAGTGTTAATTCCATTCTCCATCTTATCACCTTATGATTTCACTGCGTGTGTATTAACTATTTAACGAGTGCTATTAATCTTTGAATATCTGATATTATCCTAAAGCAAGGAGTTTTGTCATATATTCGGCCCCTAAAGAGTCTTTAGATTCCTCACACCAGCCCCTCCCGGGCCTATCCAAGAGTCTGGTTTGTTGTTCAAAATATCCTCAATTTTCGACATGTGGAGATCAGTCAATCCCTTTGCTACTTCTATGCAACCAAGGTTGTCCTGTATTTGTTCGGGAGTTGTCGCACCCATGAGAATAGTGGACACGTCATTATTCTTCAGGCACCATGCCAATGCCAGTTGCGCAGGTGTACACTTGATTTCCGATGCAAAATCTACTAGTTTTCTGACTACTTCAAATTCTCCGCGTTCCCTGCGATCCTCGAGATCATCTAAAAGCCATCCATATCCATCCTGGGTGGCCCTTGAATCATTGGGAATGCCATCTAGGTATTTGCCAGTCAGGAAACCGGATCTGAGTGGGCTCCAAATGGTGGTGCCAATGTTGTAAGGATGGTTGAACATCGGGAAGTACTCATTCTCGAACCTGTTCCTGTGTAACATATTGTATTGTGGTTGTTCGAACTGAGGTGGCTCCAGTCCCTCACTCTTTGCTATCCAGAAGGCCTCTGTAATCTGCTGAGCAGACCATTCACTTGTCCCCCATGCGGATGCTCTTCCAGAACGAATCATTTGAGTCATCGCCCTTACAACCGTTGATGTTGGAGTGTAAGGATCTGGTCTGTGACAAAACAGTAAATCCACGTAGTCCAGCTGTAATCGCGCGAGTGAAGCGTCCAAGCCTTCCCTGCAATGCTTCATCGAAAGACCGGATTCATTGACCCCAGGGCCTCCCCAGAAAACCTTAGTTGTAATTACTAAATCCGAACGGCGCCAAAGATCTGGATTTTCCTCCTGTAACTCATTTAGTGCGATCCCGAATATTCTCTCTGCCTCACCGTTAGGATTTCCATAAGCCTCAGCATGGTCAAAGCAGTTGACACCAGCATGTCTGACTATGGTCATCAGTTCCTTGGCTGTGCTTACTCCTTCATCGCCTGATAATCTATCTTTAATGCCATAGGTCGCCCAAAAACCGTAAGAAATGACAGATACCTGTATACCTGTGTTGCCCATCATCCTGTAATACATATTCTCATGTTCCATATTCTTCCGAGTAGGGCTTCATATGAGAACCCTCTGAAGAAGAGATTTGTGGTCTCGTTCACAGACAATTTGTTGTTACTGTCCAAGCCTCTTCTGTATCTTGTGGGTTCGTGTTGTTAGGATCGTTTTCCTGATCCCCTCCCTGTTCCTCGTAATCATAGTATGAAGTGTACGAGATCTCAGAACCGTCAGACCAGGGTGAACCCTGAGTAACAGTTACAGTGAATTCATAGCATCCATAATCGTCTGTTCCCCAATCCTCGATTGGGATGTACCTAGTGTTCAGATCGAAGTCATCGACGGATCCCTCTAGCGGGAGTTGGGAGCCCTCGGAACCGACGGTTGCGGAGCCTCCTCCATATTGCCCGTTGGCAGAATCCCACTCGGCAAGTCCGTTTAGCACAGTTACGGTGGGGTACGATATTGCTACGGCCCCACTCTCATGTGTCAGAGTGGCGTCAAGGGTATAGTCAGCGAATGGCATACCCCCAGGGGGATTTGAGCCGAGCGCATCCAATCCTGCCCAAGCAGTCAAAGCCACGCCAATTACACAGGAGTCCTTGGAACTGTCACAGTCTGCACCAGTTCCGATTGAGGCTGCTGTGGCGCTCTTTACATCGTTTACAGTTCTCTGAAGATGAAGTGACTGAAGTAGGAAGGAAGACTCGCTAGAACCTGCTGAAATGGTAACTGTGTAATCATTACTTGAGTCGGAGTTACCGGAATACCAATCCGAAACCTGAAGGGAAATTTCACCATAATCCCCGAATCCGTCTGACCGATCTATAGAAAATGCGACCTGCTCTTCATATATGATTGAGCCATCATATGTAATCGAAACATCGGCGTTGCTTGCTGGAGACGAGCCTCGAATGGTCAGCGTTATTTCTGTAGAGTCATCCGAAAGTTCACTCTCAGAAATGGTAATTGACTCCGAGAAAGTCATTCCAGCGATATATGGGACTCCGGCCATTAATAGGTAGCATACCACTAGGACCGCAGTCTTCTGCTTCCCCAAACCGCTCCACACCATGTAGAACGAGCCGCCGAACATGGCGAGAGGGATTAGTCCGAATGGAATCGGGTCAACGATGTCCTGAAGTGTATAGCTATCCAAAAACCACATCAACAAAAAGGCGATTAGTCCTACAGCTGCGCCTATCTTGGCTGAAATTGAAATTTCTAGTTTTGAGGGGAGTAAAGACTGCGGTAATGCCTCTGCTACAACCTCATCAACCATTGACTCTCCTTCAGATGACCTCTGCTGTCCCATAGCCTTCTCCAACAGTCCTCCTCCACTCATCGCAATGCCTCTGACATTTTAGGGAGGAGTTCCCGTTATCAACCCGTTGCCATATAGTGACTGATAAAACAGAATACCTAGAATATTCTAGAGTCCAAAGGTCGCAAAGTTCCATCTTCGCTCACTTCTTGAATCTCTTCTTCCTTCCTTCCTCCGACTATTGCGGCGGCGGCAAGCGCAGTCATCATCATGGACCCCATCACCTCAAAGCCTGGCAGATAGACTCCACGGATGTAGATGGTCATCGATTGGACCATGTAATTCGGTATACCTTCTGTACGTACCGAATACTCAGATGTTGCCTTAAATTGCAAATTGAAGAACTTATCAGTCCAGCCTTGATTCTTAGGCGTTCTAATTTGGACCCTTACCTTTTCGGCAGGGGCTGAAGACTCTATTTCCACAGATACCAAGGGTAGGCTGATTTGGAATCCCTCATCGTTGAGCTCGTCGTAATTAACGACCTCGACGTTGAATCGGTCCATGGCATTCCCGTCATTGTAGACATCGAACGACATCATTACATCGACTTTCGGTCTGAGTTGCATGAATGCAGTATCTGAAGCAACTCTTAACCTGCTGAACTGCTTGATAACTGCTAGTACCTTGTAAGTGGTTGGCGCGCCGTTGGGCCACGTAATACCATCTGCCTGTACGACTTGAGCGGTGATGGAGATTTGATGTTGGCCCTCAGGCATTCTCAAATCTGCTCTCAATATAACCTGAAAGCTCACATCTGCTCCCGAACCCACTGACATGGAAGCTGGACCCGCCGAAATCAGCGCACCTGATTGGATCTGTAGGTCCACCTTTTCACTGTGTACAGTTGGATTCTGCAATGTACAGTACACGATAGAAGTCCTTGTTGCACCTGGATAAACCTCGATTGGTTGCGGGTTGTCACATGTCAGGGTAATGTCTGGTGTTGGGTTGGTCTGAGCATGTACAGCAGCGGCCCCTGCCCACGTGCTGAGGAAGTACACCGTGAGAATCAGAATGCTAGTCCTCACTGAGCTTCGGCTTGACATTAGCATGATGGCCCTCAAGACCGTATTTTAGACTTCGCCCCCCTCGCATGTAAAAATGACCAAATCTAGAGTTTGGTTGTAGAGTGGTGGACCCGACCGGATTTGAACCGATGACCACTCGGTTATGAGCCGAGCGCTCTAACCAACTGAGCTACGGGTCCCGTCTTGCGTGGCTAGCCATGGAGTCAAGAACCTTGCCGAAGAAAAGCCTACTAGTATACCATAAAACCTCCAAAAAAATTGACTTTGGAACAAAACTAAACCACTGTAACCCTTATGTTTGATACATGACTCCCGGGAAGGGAGTGTGGCAATAATGACGGACAAAAGGACAACGGCAATTGGGATAGGAGCTCTGCTTTTGCTAGTTAATTTAGGACTGATAGTTACTG
>MDTB01194252.1_pt1 | contig 35456 bp, 21 predicted proteins | sample 811161 | NCBI WGS metagenome assembly MDTB01 (sample SAMN05326650, study PRJNA326480) | marine metagenome | isolation source: seawater | place: Mediterranean Sea | collected 2009 | reverse complement strand
TGGAAAGTAACACTTCCTGTACCAAATGTGACTGATCCGTCGAACTTGGCAGCACCGGTGACAATGAGATCATTTCTTAAATGTATTGATCCGCTAAATTGATGAAGATCGTCGGCTGAGTCGCCAAACTTGTTTGATCCGCTCTTAAACATAATGCTGGATGATACTAAGATCGTTTTTAGTTCATAGACATTAAGCGTTCCGGAAACAGTTAGATCGTTCTGCATTGTTACCGGACCTGAGAAAACTGATCCGGAAAGAGTTGCTACGACACTGTTATCGATAGCGACAGAATTGGCTGCCACTTTTATTCCTGTTCCGGCTCCGACATTAAGAGTAGCAGCACCTGCGGTTGCACCGCCGGTGAGACCGTCACCTGCTGTGACAGCTGTTATATCTCCGGCACCAGCGCCGGAGTCCATCATGTCTCCGATATACACCCAAGCGTCAACATATCGTGGATTGGAAGTGCTGTCTCCTGTTGCCGGTGGATCTTGCTGAAAGAACACACCGTTAAAATAGTCCAGTGCCCAGTCTCGAGCATCTAGTACTGGAATTCTTGTTTCGCCACTGCCTGTATGATAAACCTTTGCCTCATATGCAGTTGCAAAAGATGGTGGAACTAACTGAATTGTCCCACTGGTGACATGAATTATCTGCCCATTTACCCATGGGTGGGTTCCGGCACTGCTATTAGAAGAATTAGATTCATAATCATCTGGTAGTTGGAGTGAAAATCCATGGCGGCCGGAATCAGTATCAGTTCCTGCAATAAAAGAAGCAGATAGTCTTAAAAATTCTACAGAAGAATTTGTAATAGTGTATTGTGAAGCAGTCGGTGAAGAAGAAATTGAATCTTTAAAAACTGTATGGGCTGATACAGTCAGACCTGATGGCAGCGACTCATTTGCCAAACCCTTGTCATTAGAAGTATGAGCTTTTCCTTGTAACTTCTTTAAGGATAAAAATTCTTTTGATGTTTCGTTAAGTGCCATTTATAGTTTTCCTATTAACTTATTATGCCCATGCTAGCGTAATATCTGATATGTTTCCTGTCCATGTATTATCAACCACTACTTTGAGGACAATATATTCGTTTCCTGCTGCAGACTGTGTTCCAAATGTTGCTGTATTTGTGCCACCTGTACTGGCAGAAAGTGAGCCATTTAATGCGCCGTCGTCGTCAGCTACAGCGCCTGTTTCAAATGACTTAGCAATGTCCATCCAGCCAGTAGAAAACCCACCTGACGTTGTTGGGAGCTTTGCAAATACGGAGACTTTATTCGAACTTGCTTTATTGGTTGTTCCCTCGACTAAAGTAAAGTCTCCTGTCATTGTTATAGTAAAGTCTGTTTTTGATCCTGCATTATTATTTTGAAAATATCTATAAAATGTCTTTATTCCGGAGTTTAAGCCGCTATAGTTGACATTTTCGCTTGGTCCGTTTGAAATAGAGCCACCATCTGTACTATTTCTAAAGTCGCCGCTGTTTAATCCATTAATTGGAGTTACAATTTTTTCATTATAAAAAATAAGACCGTCGGCATACCCAGTGTTTGATCCGGAAACATGAACGTTAGAATCCCAAGTATTATCAGAATGTACTGCAGATGCCTGTGTATTATAAGTCCCAGACAATATTCTATAATTTTCTCTTCTAAATGTCTCTCTTAATACTGTCGAATTATTTGATAAGTTATAAAGCAGAATTCCGGAAATGGTCTGTGATCCGGCGGACGATAAATTTGTTTTTAGTGGGTGAGGAACATTAACCTTGGCTACAATTGATCCATTATAAAGCTCTGTGGCAGATATCGTGGCAGTCCCTGTCAAATGCAAAACTTTTGTTTCATCTTCGCCGGCGCCGGTATTAATTGAAGGCATTGACTGATTGGGGATTGTGCAATTTGTTTCTGTAAATGTTATATTGCTTGTTGAATATACATTTTTATACGCATTAGTTACACGAACTCTATACTTTGCGGTACCACCAGTATGATATCTTACTCCGGACATTCGATAGTCGCCTGTCATAGAAAGGGTATCAAAAGCAGAGCCGGCGGCGGCAAGAGCATTCGCGTTGTCATCGTTGACCCACTCAATATAATTCGTATTATTATCTGAGCCGTCAACTGTGTGTGTTACTCGGGCATAGTTCCACCCATCTCTTTGGTCTGCGGTTCCAATTTGAAACCTTCCTGTTCTATGCTTAAAAAGAGCCAGCTCTGTTCCGTCACTAAAGTATGCAGAGCCTGTCTGAGACAAGCTTACAAATCCTGAGCTGTTGCTATTTAATTGTGATGCAGTTCCAGACCCAGGTACACCGCTGCCGGCGGCTGCGCCTGTCAAAACTAAGCTATGAACAACAGATCCATTAACTTCAAGTTTAAGTGTTCCTGTATCCCCATTCTTAAACGCATTTGCAACATAGTTTGTCTGACCTGAGGAGTGTTGATCTATTGTAATATCTTCGTTTAAATCGCCATCAATTACGGTAGATCCATCAAAAACGGCTCGACGTAAATTATTTGAAGATGCACTGGATGAATAAGTTCCATTGACGTCAGTTGCAGAAAATCCTGCTGTAGTAGAAACGCTTGTATATCCAGAGACTGAATTGGACGAACCAAAAGAAAGCTTTGCAGATGTACCAGAGTCATTACAGTCGATATCATCAAGTACTGGAGCTTCTGAAGGCGCTAGTGCCTTAAGAATTTCATTAAATTTATCAACTGCTGTTCCAATTGATGTGTTAGTTGTAAAGCTACTAAATAGACCATCTGTATAGTCACCATCTTCGGCAGACCCAATTGTAGATCCTCCTCCTGTAGCTGCTATTGTTATTTGACCTGAAGATCCTGTCGAGACTGTTACATTTGAGCCGGCTGCTATAAAACTGGTTCCGTCGGTGAGCCTTGTCAAAGATCCAGAAATTCCATGGCCAAACCTTGCAGAACCTGTTATATGATGTACATCAGTTGAGTTAGCTCCTAATACAGCGCCGCCGGCGGCATGCAACAAAGCTCCGGGACTGCTAGTACCTACACCCAGCCTTCGGGTGTCTAAGGTATAGACAAAATTTGCGTCGCCATCAAAATCACTAGAACTAGCGAATTGAATAGCACCATTTGAGCCTGAGGCTTCTGTTACCCTTATTGCTGTCACTTACTAAACTCAACATAACTAAAACAAAACGTAATATCACATAACTTACATGAATACACAAAAAATATTATACTTTATTGTGAATCAGTTAATAGTGAAATTTAATTCAATCACTCTAGTTCTGTAAGTAGGCTCTTAATATCGAGACCTCCACAATCTATCTTTCTTCTTGTAAGATGATAGTGGCTAATAAATCCTTCAAAATTTCCAGACTCAGACTCTGGGTGTACTGCATTTAGTGTTTGATTATTTTTATCTGTTGGGCACTCTAAAGGAATGTCATGGGCATTATGAATTGCACGCCACAACGCTTTAAGTGCTTCTATTTGAACAGGGTAAAAGTCTAAATGTGTTTCTAGCTTTCGACCATGAACCTTAACATCGTCCCTAACAGGTCTTGGCCCATAACCATTTTTTTCATACCAGTCTTGATATTTTGTGTAATATGCATTACTAATTTCAACGCCGATGCTTCTATGGTTCCAATTTCTTCCACCCGCTTGCCAAGCAGCATGCTGTGTATCTAACAGCTGGTATATCGTGCCGTCATTATCTATGCAAAAATGAACAGAGATCCCTCTTTTTTTCAAAACACGAGCGCAGGAAGACGAAGATAAGCATACATCCCAGTGATTCACAAAAAATGACGGCCTACGGTCTGGTCGGCCGGCGTATGATGTATAAGTCCCACTATCAGTAGTAAGACCTTCTGGGTGATCCCATAAAACCACCTTGTCCCAATCTATAGGATGACCATTACCATTATGAATAATTACAGGTGAGTATTTATCTGGGCAGTAATTTGAGTTAACATACTCAGAAATTTTTGACTCTCTTTCGGTCCAAACTCTTCTATAAGTTGTTGGACCACAAAGACCGTCTGCAGTCACTTTATGCTTTCTTTGCCATTTTCTAATGTTTTCAACAAGCTCTTCATCAAAATCATCGGCGCCGAACCATGTTGGGTCCCATCCAAGTTTTGATGCGGAAGCTTGATTATAAAAAATCTTATCCATATTAGTCTCTAAGTTGCTATTCTTATTCGAAATCTATATCTACAGAGACCCCAATGTTAAATTTCGGAACCCTAAGATGATTAACAATACCATGCTTTTTTGCCTCAACAGAATCCATAAACCAGTCTGCATGTTTCTTGGTGAAAACTTTCTTCTTAAAGTAGTCATCTTTCTTTCCACAGTTTCTAGCCATCATCGTATAGATTTTTTCATCTAGTCTTTCTGCCTCTTTAACATCGGCTTTAAGTTCTTCAATTTTTCCAAATCCACCGCTGCTAACATCATGAATCATAACAGTCGCATCGGGATCGGCAAATCTCATACCATCTTCTCCAAAAGTTAAAAGAACAGCACCGCATGACATAGCTTTTCCTTCAACAATTGTTGCAATTGGTAAATCTGAATGTTTGATTGCGCTTATCATTGTCATCAAACTATAAACCTGCCCTCCATACGAGTCAATTACAACAGGAATTACTTTCTGCCCTGTATTATGGGCTTGTGCAATTTCTTGTTGAAACTTTTTAGCAGAGTCTTCAGTAAACTTATTAACTCTTATGATTATTGGGTTTTTTCTAAGTTCGAACTCTTTTAAAAGAGGCGATACACTAGTTGTCCATTTCATTTGGGTCTCCTATTTTAACCACACTTACCGTAACCGCATGACGTGCATGTTACGCAACCTTCTTGATACATTAGTGTATCTTCAGCACCGCAATTTTCACATATTTTTGATGCGGGGCGAGAACCATCAGCAATGTATTTTTTCAATACGCGTGCGATGACTCGAGCAAAACTAAACAAGTCATGATCTTTATCTTTTTGTAATTGCTCAACAATATACTGAATTGGGGCGCCATGACGTAATGCTAGAGAAATAGTTCTAGTAAATCCAGCATGATTAGGATTATCAAACACCCTAACAACATCTTTTATTGCGCCTTCGTCGCCTTCTTCGCCAAAATGCAAATCATATATTGAGTTTTTAGACTTTCTATGCCTCTTAACAATTGTTCCATGATCATACTTTCTTGGAATTTCAACAAACTCTGCTAAGCCTCCGATTACTTCATAAGGGCGACCGTGAAGAAGGCCTACTAAAATCGTCCATTTTTCACCTTTGATTGTGGCTTGCTGGATGTCACATGCTAATGAATCTAGCCTCTTCGGTGCAGATCTTTCAATAATCTTTGTATTGTCTTCTTCTTCATCAGCAGTGCTGGCAACTAGAACGCCTGTTCTGCAGCCATCTCTATAAATAGTTACACCCTTGCAACCACTTTCCCAACCGGTCATATATACATTTTTAACTGTTTCAATATCAGTCTCAGCAGGAAGGTTTGTAGTATTTGAGATTGCATGACACACCCATTTTTGAGCAGCAGCCTGCATTTTTACTTTTGCAACCCAGTCAATTTCATTTGCTGTTGCACCAAAATATGGGCTATGGGATGCAGCAATATCTGGGTCATTCATGTCCCAATCACAATCAGAATCAGACGAATCCATCCACTGCTTAAAACCATGATGATAGACAGGATACTCTTGCCACTTGTCGCCTGATGGGTCTACAAAATCAATTCGTGCATTTGGTTCAGCGTCTGTATTTATCTTTTTTCTTCTCATATATGACAGCATATATGCAGGCTCGATACCTGATGTTGTCTGCGTTAACACAGAAACACTTCCGGCAGGTGCCGTGGTGGTTAAGGCAATATTTCTTCTTCCAGTCCTTCTAGACATCTCCAGGATTCTTGGGTCGGCATCCCAAATTCTTTCTAGAAATTCATGACCTTCTTCTTTTCTATGGTCATGAACTGGGAATGCACCTCGTTCTTCGGCCAATACACAAGATGAATAATATGAATTTAAAGACAGAGTTTTATAAAACTTCTCTACAGTATTGATTGATTCCTGTGACCCATACTTTATGCCTATCATGGCCAATGCGTCACCAACTGCTGTTACACCTAATCCTGTTCGTCGGCCTTCAAGAGCTCTTGTTTTTATATTTTCCCAAAGATCTTTTTCAATTTGCTTTACTGCGTTTGGTTCTGGGTCTTTTTTAATTTTTTCTAGAATTTTATTGACTTGTTCAATTTCAAGCTCAATCATGTCATCCATAAGACGTTGAGCTTTTTGAACTTTTTCGCCAAAATTTTTAAAATCAAATTCTGCATTAGCAGTAAAAGGATGCTTAACAAACGATGAAAGATTAAGGAGCATCAGTCTACAACTATCGTACGGACTTAAGATAATTTCTCCACACGGGTTTGTAGAAGTAGAACCAAACCCCTCTTCTTCGTAGATATCAGAAGGTGTTAGTCTCTTTGCTGTATCCCAAAAAAGAAGTCCAGGCTCTGCTGAAGCGTGTGCAGATTCAATTATTTCATCCCATACTTCTTGAGCAGAAATATTTCTACTTATTTCAGGATCTGTAGAATCTACGGGCCAACGAACCTCATAGTCTTCGTTATCTTTGACAGCATTTAAGAACTCATCTGTTAGGCGTACACTAATGTTTGCGCCTGTAACTCTTGTGAGATCTCTCTTAATTTTTACAAAGTCTAGAACTTGCGGGTGATGTACAGATATTGTTAGCATCAAAGCCCCGCGGCGTCCTCCTTGAGCCACTTCTCGACAGGAATTTGAAAATCTATCCATGAAAACTTCAATTCCGTCTGTTGTTCTTGCACAATTTCCAGTTGTTTGCCCTTTGGGTCTAATAGTCGATACATCAAACCCTACCCCGCCTCTTCTTTTAGCAATTTGAACTAGTTCTTGGTCTGACTTTAAAATTCCGCCGTAAGAATCATATGGTGACTCAATTACAAAACAATTAGAAATTGATTGGATCTGGTGTGGATTTCCAATGCCAGACATGGGCGATCCTTGTGGGACAACATATCTAAAGTCTTGAAATAGCTCATAAATTTCTTCTTTAGACATTGGATTGGGAAACAAGTTTTCAATTCTAGAAAACTCGTCGGCTAATCTTTTATGCATATCATTAGGTGTTTCTTCAAACAAAACACCTTCAGCATTGGTTAACGCATATTTTGTCAAAAATACGTTTGCAGCTAGCTCATCACCTCCAAAATAGTCACAAGACTTTTGGAACGCTGTTTGGTAATCAATCTTTTTCATTCATGTGTCTCCTTTTAGTGGCCGCTAACTTCTTTCCATTTTTCCTTGAGCAATGTTTTCATTGATGTCTCATCTTGTGAAACTGCTTCATTCAAAGACATCTCATTCGGATCAAGTATCTCTATTTTAGACCGAGCTGTGTCAATGTGAATAGGGAAAAGCACACCATCTCGTCCGGCACGATTTTTTGCAACAAAAATTCTTCCTGTCCCTTTATCTTTTTCCATGGGTTTTCTAGACAAAGAAAGCACCACGTCTGCCACCATGGCTTTTCCATAGGCTTCTGACATATTTTCTAATCCTACAATGTCAGATTTTGCAGAATCTCTATTTGCCTGACTTGCTGTCCAAATTGGAACATTTAGCTCCATCGACAAGTTTCTAAGCTCTTCATAGACCAGCTTTAATTCATGACGCAATGAGTCATAACTTCTTGTTGACCTCATAACATCTGCATAGTCAATTATGATTAAGCTAGGCACAAAACCTTTCATCATTAGCTTTTCAAGATGATTTCTAATTGTAATAATCGATGCCGATCCTGTGGGATACTCTTTAATTATAAGCCTTCCAAGATCGGTGTCTTCATATCGTTTGAGCACAATATCTTTATTGTCACTTACATCATTGCTTGGAATGTTGCATAGATTTGAATCGTATCGAATTCCTACAGCCGTCTCAGAAAGCTCAAAAGTATAATGAACTACATTCTTTCCTACTCTCATGGCATTGGCACCGACTGCAACAAGCCAATGAGACTTTCCGACCCCTGTGTTTGCTGTTACAACTCCCAGCTCTCCTTTTCCAAGCCCACCTTGTAGAATATCCTTCTGGTCAAGTCGCTTAAGTCCGGTAGGACAGCATTGACGTCGAGTCTTTACAAACCTAGCTTCCATATCTTCGAAAAAATCATGGCCGACTGAACTTGGCATGCCTACCGCAACTGCTTCTTTCATTAGCCCTACAACACTTTCAAATTTATCTGTCTGAATTAGTTCGACTGCTTTTTCAAGTGCGTCTCTAAAGGCCTGGCGTTTGCAAAAGTCCAAGCTCTTATCCTTAATGTATTGAATATCACCTGGATTTGGGTTCGTCTTGACTCTATGTAAAAATTCTACAATTTGATCTCTAAGAATATTGTCATTTGATGACGTCAGATCTTCTTTAATAAGAGGAATTAATAGCCCTAGTGAAGGAAAACACTTATACTTCTTATAATAGTCAAAATATTTTTCACACAAAAACTCTAAGTACTTGATATCAAAAAATGATGGATTCATTACTTCGATCATTTGAGCTGCCCATACACTATCTGTTAGCAGCCCTTGAAAAATTCCTTCTTGAAATTGCTTTCCATACTTTGCAAAAGATGCAGACTCGGATAGCTCAAATTCTGTAATACTTTCGGACATTTTTACCTCAGCTTGTTCTTGCGCTTAAAGACATGAAGAAAGAGTCGACATCAAAATCTTGAACACTCTCTCTAGTTAATAATCTCATAAGACCCATCTTATTTTTTTCTGGCTTATAGTTCTCAATTGAACTTTGAATTTTTTGAATTTGTGTGCCTGACAAATTATTGATGTCTAAGTGCATCAATTTCCAATTCCTTCTTACTATATCCTTATCTTCTAAAATGTTTCTATAGACTTTTACTTTACTTGTAGAAGATTTTTCAATAGCCTCTTCAATTATATCCTCTATTAAGACATCCTCGTTTAGCTGGAATGATGGGAATCTTTTTACCATAGTTTTAAACCCGGCACCTTTTACTCCAGACAACCCGTCAGAGGGGTCGCCGGTAAAACATCTAACTGCACTCATATTTTGTGGATACACACCAAACTTTTCCTTGACAGTTTCGGTTGTTATAAACTTTTTTTGTCCTGGAGAAAATTGGGTTACTCTTTCATCAATTAATTGATACAAGTCTTTGTCTGATGACACTACAACTATATCACTTTCTTTATATAGATATCTGCATGCATACGCAATAACATCATCTGCTTCACAGTCTCCCACATAGAGCTGGTGAATTGGTACATAATTTAGTGCTTCAATTGTCAGCGCTAATTGGTAGTCTCTGTTTTGAAACGTATCGGGTATGTCTGTATAGTATCTATTTAGTTTTTGTGGGCGGCGGCCAGACTTATAGTCAGGATAGATTGCTCGTCTTCTTGGGGAGCCGCCACCTTCCCATACTACCACGACACGTGAAGGTACTAATTTTTCTGTTAGCAGCCTAAGACCTTTAAGAAAACCAACTGTACCACCAATGTGGTGTCCTTGGCCACTCATTGTAGGATTAACTACAAAATGTCGAGTAAATAAATTTAGACCGTCAATTATTAAAACTGGATGACGGTTCACATTAATCCTCAGGTGACACAGTAATGGCGTCGATATCCATTGCAACTGATCTTACTTCTTCATAAGAATTAGTATCAATATCCATTTCTTCTACATTGATTTTTCTTACTAAAGTAGCTTCCAAAAGCTTGTCGATATAAGGTGAGTATTCAGGATCACGCATGATCTTGTCGAAGTCTGCCTTATAAAATTTCTTTTCAATAATGACTTCACCTGTTTTTGAATTAGCAACAGTTAGGCTTTTCCAAGATCCGGTGCCGGATACGGTGACAACATTTTTGTCTATGATCTCTTCCCCATGCTTTCTTAGCAGATCAAATATTTGCTCATGCTCCACAATACCCTTGCCAAAGTGAATTTCAAAATTTACTGTGCGGAATGGCGCTGAAACTTTATTCTTAATAGTCTTAGCTGTGACATTAATCCCAATTACTTCCTTGTCTTTATTCATAATCGGTTGTCCTGCACCTAACTTGATTCGAACAGATGAATGAAAAGGAATCGCTTTACCACCAGGTGTCGTAGTGGGATCACCGTACATTACACCAATCTTTGTCCTAATTTGATTGAGTATTACGAATAGAACATTTTGATTTGAAATGACACCGGTGATTTTTCTCATTCCTTTTGAAATTGCTCGAGCTTGTAGACCAATAGACTCTTTATCATAGTCACCTACAAGTTCTGCTTTTGGCGAAGTAGCGGCGACTGAATCCCAGATAATTGTAACTGGAATATCCTTGTCCATAGCTTTTGCTTTCATAATGGTAGCTTCTGCAATGGACAAGACCTCTTCAGTACAATGAGTATCAACATAAACAAATCTTTTGCTAATATCAACTCCGAGAAGGCCTAAATTTTCTACGCTGGTTGCATTTTCTGTGTCTATATAGACAATGATTCCACCCATTTGCTGGGTTTCTCGTGCAATTTGAATTGCAATATGAGACTTACCAATGGACGGAGGACCAAATATTTCTACAATTCTGCCCTCAGGCAAACCGCCGTTTGGTCGATTAGCAATAATATAGTCAAGCTGTTTTGATCCAGTACCTATCCAACGACTAACATGCGTTGGTGACTCGTCATAAGCTAAGTTATATGCTACTCTTGAGCCGGCTTCCTTATTAAGTGACTTAATTAAGTCGCCGGTAAAACTATCTTGTGTATTCTTTTTTGCCATGCTTTACTCTCCTTGATTGAAAATTGGGCCCCCAAAAAGGGGGCCCACTGTGCCCCTAAAGCTTTAAAACTTTAGATATCTTCAAGGTCGGCGAAAGCATCTTCCAAACTCTTATACTTGCCATCAGTTCCAGTAGACTCAGAAGTCTTAGGCGTTGACGAACTTGTAGACGAAGACTGCGTAGTGCCTCTAGAAGTTCCATCAGAGCTACTAGTTTCGTCGCCGTTGAGCCAATCATTTACGACCTTTTCTAGCTCTTCATATGTCTTGCATGTATACATGTCATCTAGGTCAGGAATAGCTGAAGTCCACGACTGAACTGTGTCAGATGACGGTGAAAGTGCGGAGGACTTTCCTCGTGGACGAACTTCAGTAGTTGCCCATTGTCGCCCTGGCGCCTTTGTACAAATTACCTTAACATCGCGGCCGTCTTCCGGGTCGGTGATGTCTCCATAATCTTCGTCAAGCATAATATTAAGAAGTGACTGATACACTGTCTTTCCAAATGCCCAAACTCGGACGCCCTTGTCTTCTTCGCCTCGGACTACTACCGGTGCGTAGCAACGCATCTTCGGGTAAAGCTTCTTAGCCAGTTCATATGACTCCTTAGAACCTTCATCGCGAAGCTTATTAATAAGCTCTTGGATTGGGTCAGGATTTCCAAATTGATATGGAGCCAAAAGCCCTGGATTGTTTCCGATGTTATAATAGAACCAACGCTCCTTAAAAGGTTGTCCATCATTATCGGGAAATGATAGGAGTCGAACTGTTGATTCTTCTCCTTCGGTTGGACGCCACATAGTGTCACGTCGTGAGTTAGTGCCAGAAAGCTTATTAAGCTTTCGGCGAATCGCTTCAAAGTCAATTGCCATTGTTTTTATCTCCTTAAACTTGCAATTATTTAAATGTTTAGCAAGGTGTTATAGTCTAACCTTGCAGCACTAAATGTTCAACTAATATATTTTATTCTACAGCTTTGATCCGCCGCCGAATGATCTTGCACCGACAGTGTCTTTTCCACTATTTGCCAAAGACTTAGTATCTTTTTTCTTACTTGTTTTCTTGGCTTTTTTTGAGGTTGCAGATGATCCCATAGGAGCAGTTGCACCTCTTATTGCTCCAGATGGAGCTGCACCGCCGGCTGCGCCAACGGCACTCATTTCATTTTGATCTTCGTCTTCACTTGGCGGAAAATCTGGCTCTGTAAGCAGGTCATCTGGACCCTCTTCTTCTTTTGAGCTGTCATTCTCTAGCATGAGTCGAATTAGATTTCGGAGTGCGGAATTATTCATTAGACATATCCAAGCTGTGTATAATAAATATGTCTTAGCCTTCGTTAATGATCAAAGACTTAGCAGACTGAAGCAATTTTGTTAGCTTGCTTTTAGTATAGCCATAAAACTTATTTTCTTCTAAGTGATTTCCTTGTGCAGTAGCAATGGCTTCCCACTCAGCCCTATTAAGTTTTATATTATAGTTTTGAAGTAGCCAAAGAGTGCGATGTGAGACAGTCATTTTCTCCAAGTTTTCGTTATACTTGTAGTGCTGCCCTAGTTTTTCTCTATGCCAGCTACTATCTTGATTTACAAAATAGTCTTCCGTCACATCTCCTACTTTTCCTATTTCATGAAGAAGGCCAATTTTGACAATAGAAGCAGTTGGAATATCACTTCCTACAGCCTTACTAATCTTTCGCATTGCATCGGTAACTTCTAATGCATGACTAATTAAGCCGCCAGGTTCACATCCATATTGGTCAGTTCTTGGGGAGCCTGGGCAAAGAATAATTCTCTCTGAAAGCTCTTCTAACATCTTGTTGATGTTTTCATCTTCCAGCTTACTTAGAAGGTTATTATACGTCGACCACTTTTCTTCAATTTTTTCAATGTCCATGATTTCTCCTTGTAGACTATTCTATGAATTCTACCACGATCTGGCCATCTTTTACACCAACTTCTATATTATAATCTAAATTTCCAAGAAGGCCTGCATTGTCTGCGCCTGTAATCGTATGGAGCATGTATAGCGCGCCGTCTCTAACCCCTAAGTCGCCGGCGACTACCCTTATATACTGTTCCTTTGAACTTGGGTTTGTTGCCAGGGTCGCGCCAGAATATGCAACAGACATTATTGGAGTTCCATAAATTGCATTTCTTACCAGTGACAGAATCTTCTTAGGGGTTGTATCACCGTCGATCCCGGAGATATTCAAGTTTTTCATAAGCTTTTTAGGATCTTTAGATGCCAGCGCTTTTGCTTCTTTAACCTTATCTTTAATGCGCCCTCGACCAACTTTTCCTCGACGAATGCTTCCGCCGGTTTTTTTCTTTTCTTCTTCTTCTTCTTTAAGAATTTTTTGTATTTCTTTACGAATAAACATGCTATCTTTCATTACTATTCTCCGTCTGCAGAAAGCTGTGTCACATCAAACTTAAACTGGCCTAAAGGCAATTGTATGCCATTATTACATATCTCATAAAATTCTTCAATCTTATTCATTGGAACATCTACCACCACAGCGTCATGTATTACATAAATAGGCACAATTTTCAATAGTGTCAAATCTTTCATTAGTTTAGAAAATCCAAGAAGTGCTGTATCGACAGCAGTTGACTGGACATAGTGGCTTATTAAAATATTTGGTCGAGGATCTTCTATTTTAAGAGGTCTTCCATAGTAATTTGCAATTTGCTTCTCTTCATGTAAAATTCTCATGAGACCTCTTTCCATTCTGTCAACTTCAAAATATTGTCGGACGCGTCTTACTACATTTTTTGACGCTTCTTTGTTTCCAGTAATTTCAGAAATTGATCGATAAGACGAACCATACAGCGCAGATAAAGTTGCCAACTTGACAATTTTTCTTTCTATTTCACTATTGAATAATTTGTTCTTAATGTCGCTGTATATATCGTCCGGGGCTGGATGATTATTGACGTATCTCATTACTCGTGGCTCTAGCGATACAAAGTCAACTTGAAATATCTTTCCTCCGACAGAAGACTTTAGGATATCTCTATTTTTGGCAGGCAATGTTAAGATGGACGGCCCAGATTTTACTACTAAACGACCGGTACTAGTACTTGTTTGAGAATAAATTGCTTGTGGCGCATAGTTTTCTCCTTTTGGAGGAAGAAAGCTCTTTAGAGAAGAAACAACAGATGGTCCTGACTTGCAATTTTCTATATAATGTTGTATTTTTTCTACATTAACAGAAGCTCTAGAAAGACTTCTGAGGAACTCTTTGCATTCTTTATATGTTTGCCCATATTCAGTATTGCCATAGGCACAGATGATCTTTTTGACCTCTTCAGAGATATATCTTAGTCTATTATAGAATGTTTGTGGCGGAAGTGCTGATGACCACATTATTTGTCTTTCACTTACACCTAATTCAGCAAACGCATTTTTTTGTTTTTGAGACCCAATTTCTAAATTAACATTTATATCTAAGAGCTTTGCAATCTCTGCAATACTAATTAAAGCGCTAGCATCGCCAACTGCATAGTCAGATTTTGGACTGTCTTCCCACTTAAAAGTTCCGTCACTAGAATGAACCAGTGATTTAGACGTCCCTAGAATATCTTTACTGATATAAAATTCCAACATACACCTCATGTAATAATATGTTATGAGATGTATGTGTACATAAATGAAGAAAAACTATTCGTCGCCTTCTTCTTCTATACCTTCAATCGCTACCATTGCATCATTTACAACATCGACCAACGACTCAAACTTACCATATGAATCTAGTTGTACCATCTTGACTTTTGATTTAAATTCACCAGACGAAAAAGAGTGATCTATGCCGACAACGGCGTATATATTGTCAACTGTAGTGCCTGTGCCAAAGTCAACAAATATTTGCTGTCCGAAATTCCAAAGAGGGCATCCAATTGTTTCTAAAGAAAGTTGCATTGGTGCAACCCTCATAGGTAGACCAGACTGTCTTGCACCAACAGGATCTTCTGGGCCCTCCCCAGTTCTTATCATATTTACAGTTGTCAATGCTGGATCTGACATTGATTGTAATGAGGCTTTTAGAATTCCTGATGCTTCTTGACCGTATCTAACACTCGGCATTGAATTCATAAGAAATGCCTTAATGTTTGGTAGTCCACCTTTAATTCTATAGCGCTGCCCTGTTTCAAACGCACCGGAAGAGCTACTAGAAGTTGTAGGCGGATATATTTCTAGCAAGCCTTGATCTACTGCTTTTTGTAAAGCCGTTTGAACATCAGCGACTTCTTCAGGAGATGGTGCTCCATCTCTGGAAGCAGCTATTGCAGCAGGTGTAACCATTCCTATGCTTTTATCTTGAACAGCATCTAGAAATGCCTTGAGGCTTGAGTAGCTTGTATTTTGAGAATCAAATATATGAATTCTTAGAATTGTTTGCTGAACACCTCCTGCGCCAGTAGAATCTATTTGAGCCGGCACAGTCTCCATATACATTTGAAGAGTAGGCATCTTAAACTCCATTGAAGTTTCTGATCCGCTCCCCTCTTCGTTTCCGTATGCATGCTTTAAAATTTGTTGCTCTTTGGCAAATAAAGCGGCACCGTCTTCTTCAAATTGACTATTTAGCTGCCTTTGTGATCTATCGTCATCATCTCGAGATTTATACATCCCTTGGAAACCATATGCAGGTGCAGCTTGATCAGACAGAAAATATGTATTCATAAAGTTTATAAAACCTTGAATTGTCATATTCATTACATTTTCCAAAGCTTTTTCTAGCTCTGTTTTAAGATCACTGACTGGAATTGGAAAAGTTGCAATATTTCTGTTTCTCATATATGATGCTTTGTCATTAAAATTATAGCACAAAATCTGGACGTCATCGTAAAAACCAGCCACACAAACGGGAACTCCTACAAATACAGACATTAACTTACCAAACGAAACATATGTTTGTGTACTCCCAGTAGGCATTCGAATATCATTGTTTTCTTTATCAACAGCCATAAAAAATGGATCTCCGTATTCACCCATATTTTTGAGTATGTCCATTTTTGCTCTAATTTCTTCTTTAATGCTTCGTTCAAGGCTGGCTGCAGCTCCTCCGGAGGTCAATGAACCCAATGCATCTCCCAACTCATTTAGTGTAGAGTTATCAGATCTTCTTGCTGCGCGCATAATATTTCTTATTGCTTTTCGGGTATCTTCGTCTAAGTTCATTGCGCCTGACGGGCTTGAAAGTGCGCCTAAAATATCTCCATCACCACCAATCGCGGCTGTTGCTGCAGCACCCATTCTTCCTCTAATTGACGATATCATATCAGTTAGATCTTTTACTTTTTGAAACTCTGCTTTGGAGTTTTCTCCCATTCCAATCTGGATATTATTTGCAGCACGAGAAGAAAGCATTGATAATACCAGCTCTATTTCAACCTGCCCTACTTCATCAAAAGAAAAAGAAGAGTTGACAATTCCGTATTTCTCTTTTGCTCTGAGGCTTCCAATAAATTCTCCAAATAAAATTCCTGGATCTGCAGATGTGGATGGTGCGTGAATTTTAGCATCTGGGTGTGCCCAGCCATACTCAATTAAAAAATGTGTAGAGCTTAGCATTGAAGGTCTTACAAATGCTGCGACTTCTGCTAGTCTAGATCTATCGTGAAGGACCAACTTAAGCTTTCCTGATTTATATGACATCATTCCGCCAGAAGGTACAACTCCTAGCTGAAAACTTTTAATCGACATTAAAGGTCTAAATTTATCAATGATTGCTGCTGCCCTTCTTGGATCAGGAAACGGTGATTCTTCAGGGGGGTCATCTGCTGCTGTTGGTGTATAATTGTTAGGTGGATCATATTCAAAATGATTTTCATTAGCATTTACTAATGTTTGAGGCGCTGTGAACATTTCCATTCCAGCAGTTGAAAATGTAGCACCTATAGTTTCTCCATCTTCATTTTCAGTAGTAAAGTCAGGATCCTGTTCTTGACCAGCTACTACCTCTGCATCTTTTGCGCCGAGAATCATTTCCTGGGGATCAAAGCTTGCCCCTTTATTTACTACAGCGTTTCCCATTAAAAATTGCCCAAGACCTAACTTAGAAATTCTTGCTTTTCCATCATCTAAGCCGTTACCGCCCTGGAGCATTTCACCTTCCTGGATTAAAACCAAGTCCAAAAAGGGCACAGCACGACTCATTTCAAGCGTCGGCATTGCATTTAAAAATAGCGACAATGCACCGGTGTCTCTATTTGCCGGAGAATATTTTGAAGCTAGCACTTGGATTATTGACATTGTTGGATCACCATCAGCCGGGCGACCAACGTTTTTATTAATATCAGCGTCCGCTGTTAATCCTGCTACTCCTTTAATAGAGTACGCGTCACTATTACTACCTGTTGCTCCTTGGTCTGGTGGGTTGTCTTCTGCTACTGGAGTTAATAAAACTTTAGAATCATCTCCAGTCCAGTCCCCGTGCGGTTCATAACATATTTTTACTACATTTTTAAGATTTGATGTATCTTCATCAGACCCGGCTACTCTTTCTTTAATATCATCCAAGAGCATAGGGGTGGTCATTCCACCTTCAGTAATATCCATCAACATCGACGCGACTTCTACGTCTGGAGACGCATCAGGAGGAGTAAAGAAACCGCCAGAAAATGCGTTTTCATCAGAAAGAAGAAGAGACACAAACCCATCTTTGGCTATTACTCCAAAATAATGACCAAGGCCGGATATAATTCTGTCTACGCGGCGGCTCACTAGATAAATGCCTCAACTTGTCCAATATCAGTCGGTATTCTTAAGTTTGTGCCAGGAGGTGCTTGTAGTCCCCACCCTATGCCTGATGCGGCTGCAATAATCCACCAAAGACTTCCGTTACCATAATATTTTCCAGCAAGAATATCAAGCCTTTCGCCTTCAACCATAGTTCTTGTTGTAAACGATATTCTTCCGGAAAGACAGGCTTTATAAATATTTACATGTGCAGTGGCAGAAGAATACATCTTACCGCTTTTAATTTTTAATAAATTATTGTATCTACCCATTCCCATCTGAGACTCCTATTAATAGCTTGGGGTCATATCTGCAGCTTCTGCTTCAGCAGCACCAGATTCGTCTGAAGGTGTTGTTTCTATGCCAGAAGCTGCCTCACCGATAACTTCAGACTGAATATCACCATCATCATATACATCTGTATTAAGCTGTCCACTTAAACCTACAGGATATGCCACTGATCTCATCATTCCAGTTGAGTCTAGACCCATTGGAACGTCGTGTATTGGCTTGAATGTTACAGATACTTTCATCATTTGCGGCGCTCTTTTACCCCACTTTACTTCCCATGGCATTTCTGCATAGTCGAATGATAATTCTGTCATAAATCCTGCTAATCCTCGACCTCTAGCTGATTCGAAAGATTTTATAATTGGGTTTGCTTTGTCATTAGACGTTCTTCCGTCAAAAAATTGTCCAATTAGTTGTGTACTATTGCTAATAACATCAGCACTTAAAGAAGGGTCTGGGGTGGATGCAATTGCTGCATCAATTAATTCCTGTCTATAGCTTGGTGACCATCCAAATATTTCTGAATGTTCTGCTCTATGGAAATTATAAGCGGCGCCGGCTCCTCCTGTATAATTTAGAGCCATATAGGCCGGGGTCCCTGTCTTTGCTTCTACTAAATAAGCCATTTCATACCCTTCCTGCTCATCTGCCTCATCATTAGGGTCAGAAGGGGATGCCGCAAGTAAAGCGGAGAAGCTATTAGGCGTTGCTGATCCTGCTGTTGCTGCTCTGGCAATTATTGTTACTTCTGGTGAAAAACTTCCATAACTAAATAAGTCCAATGCATTGCCTACATTCCCTCTATCTTCATCATTTTCACGAGCCTGGCGACCACTACTATCTCTTGGCCAGTATAAAATTGCAGGATCTAGCAAGACACGTGCAGGTGTGACATAACCAAAATCGTCATCACTAGTAGCAGCTGTTCCACCTGCAGCTACAATGTTAGCATTAAGTGCTGCTTGAACATCATTTCCGCCTCCGGGGTCCATTTCTTCCTTAAGTTCTCTAAAGCCTACCTCTTCTATTGCTGCTTCGCGGAGCTCTTCCCAATCATCCATAGTGGTGGAATCGACTCCTTCCATCAGCGTAATGTTAAACGCGTCGTCTGTCTGTCCTAAGCCAAAAAGACGAGCAATATTAAACTTAGAATAATTAGACTTAAGAATGTCTCCAAACCTAAGGCGAATCATAGGGGAAGCAGTCGGAATTTGAGAAAATGGTTGAACAAACTTAGATGCTGCGCGGCCGGTTCCGTGTACGACTGTTCGTCCTCGCGAATACTGTGGGTACATCATAGAAACTAGCTTATTGATATTAAAGTACATAATGTCTAGATCTTCTGTTGATGTAGCAGCAACAGTAAAATTCAGACTTATATTTCTACTAGTTTTATTATAAATCATTACATCGTCAGCTCTTCCGTAGCCAGACATTGAAGAATAGTCTGTGCTAAATCCGTCTGATAAGTCATTTAGAAATGCATGAAATGATATTATCTCATTTGTTCTTAGGTCATGGAAATAGAAAGGCATATATTCAGAGTCTAATTGATTTTCAATCCATTCAACATACTCTTTTGGCAATCGACCTCTCACTGCACCGTTAACATCGCCTATATCAAACTCACTCGACCCATTTCCAAGATTAGACTTGTTAGGATTTCGATCGCTTGCAGGAATGGCCTGGAACATTGGACGGCCATCTTTATACCCAATAATCTTGCTTGTCATTGCCATGGCTGCATCTAATCCTAATGCAGAACCTATATCCAACGCACTCAAAAATTCTTTTGGTAAAATATATCGAGACGGTGCAGAAGCGTGCCTCCATGCCAAAGAATTTTTCTGATTTCTTCCTACTTTTATCTTTGTGTCAGCAACACCGGCAGAAGCAAGTCTTGATTTTTTATGACGTGTGTTAGATGAGTCGCCAAGAAGATTAACATTTCTGTCAGAGGTTGCAGAAAGGTTTGGGTGCCCTAATTCACCATTTAGTACTTGATTTCCTAATGCTGTCATTGCCATAATAAATCTATATGTGGACGAATTAACAACAGCTTCGATGCATTTAAATATTCCCATTAATATAGCGGCAGGATCAGGTGGCCATGAATCGTCTGCGAAGTCTGACATTGCTTGAGCGATCTGTTCTGTATCTCTTACAACGTTTCTTGTAACAACATTATAGTATCCCGGGGCCATGGCAATATTAAAGCACGATGCTATAATGCTAACTGGGTCTGGGGAAATAGGTGCAGTCGGTGCTGTAGGCATTCCATAAAATGCAAGTATTCCTCGAAACGTACAAAGTGTCCAATAGTGGTCTGTCTTTGGAATACCAAAAAGCTCTAAGAACATATTACCTACGGCTTCGTTCTTGGCTGCATGTCGACCCTTTCTTAGCTTGTGCGGTGCTTGATATGGAACGGCACCTGCTCTGGCTGGGTCCATTGCAGAAGGAGAGAAACCTCCAGTAAGCGCTGAAACTGTTGCAGTAAATGCCATTACAGATAACATTCCTGAAATGGTATTGACCACCATTCCTATCGGTAATGGGCCGTCAAATGGTTCGATTTTTGAATTTAGTTGGCCATAAGATTTTCTATTATTAGAGTTGTTTAAAAGATTTGATCTATTCTTTGTGACATCTACACCAGAAGTTGTATTTTGCGGTCGCATATCATCTTCTTCAATGATATTAAATCCAGTAAATTGTGCTAGTGTTGGAAGTGCTGCCAGAGAAAAATCGTTAGCATCTAGTCCAGTGTGACCGGTGGCATTGATTATTAGCTCTATACCTACCTTTTTTAACTTGGACGACAAAACAGGGTCTGCTGTTGTATCGTACTCGCCCATTTTTTTCTGGACAGTATAACCATAGTTTGTTTTGGTGTGGCCATCCATAAAAGGAGTATCACCAGATGGGTTAAATCTATTTCTTTTGAGAACTGCAGATATTTTTCTTTGATGTTCAGGAAAGCTTGAAGGATCAGCATCGGCGCCGGTTGGCACAACAGGATCACCAACTGTTGTTGACAAAGGTGCCACACCTATCGTAGAAGCTAAAACTGTGTGCCCTACTTCATCATCGACATTTTTAACTTCAGTACCCATAAATGGGTTTGTACCGTTAACATACTCACTGTGCTTTAAAGACTTAAATGCCTCCTTAGCTTGTGGCCCGTCAGTTGAGGCATTACTTACTACGTCTATAAAAGAACCCAAGGTGACTTCATCATCAGGACTAGCATCTGGATCCCTCTCCGACAAGTTTGCATTATATTCAGCTATATTGCCAGGTGTGGAGACATCAGCTTCTATTGCGTAAGTATTTTTTCCAGTATTACCTACCTCTCCTGCTGTGAGCCTTCCTAAATAGTCTCCTAAAGTTGTTTTTGCTACTTGAGAGATATCTTGATTTGCGTCTAGATCAACATGGTCGTTTCTTGGAGTACCAGAAGGCCCAGGAGAATGTCCTGGGTTGTAGATGGTTTCAATTGATTCTCCATCTTCGACAACATCTGTTCCCGTCTGGTTCCCCTTATTAGACATTATTTCTTACCTCTTATTTTTCCTACTCTTCTTTCCAACTCTTTTATAAATAGGTCTTGACCCTCTGGTGTGGACATTAGCTTATCAACACTTTTTTTAAACTTATCTACAGTACTAAATAGACTTCTAGTTTCTTCTGATTTTTCATCCTGGTATTCAGTAGACATTGAATTTAATAGATTAAAGAAAAATTTAGCATTTGGATCTTTTATCTTAGATCGTTCCCACTCCTCAAAAGATCTACTATACGTGCCTTCTGCGGTTTCTTGCGTTTCTTGTTCTTTAGATGCTGATGTTTCTTCAGCTGTTGGTTCTTTGTTTTCTTTGTCGCTCATGTTTATCCTCCTTCACCCATTGGTGCGAATGTCTTATAACCTGGCTGGCCATTGATTGAACCAAGGGCTGAAATGGTTCCTCTCGCGAGATCATCGGCTCCAATTTTAACATCGACTGTTAGGTTTATCGTCATATTTTCATGTGTAATTACAAGCTCGCTATTACCTGAAAGCCCTTGGGCGACAGCAACTGCAATTGCGAAGTCACTGCCTTCCCCGGCGGAAGCGAACATCGCGCTAATTTGCGCCATTTGATCGGCTACTTTTGTTGCATCACTCTCGATTTGGGCTGGCATATTAGCCATGGCGGTCAATGTTTCAGAAAGACAGACTGCAAACTCTGCGCCCTTCTTCATGGAGCGTGTATCTAATCGAGCTCCTCGCATTTCCTGTCCGATAGTTGCAAATCCCCCAATGATGTTAATGATATCATTGTTTCCAGACATGCCTGTACCGTATGCACCAGCTAAGTTAGACAACATTGATGTTATTCCGGCTGAGCCTGCACCTTCACCAGTGGAGAGACCTGCAAGATCTCCCATGTTCTTTGCAAACACGCCAATAACTTCGAAAGCTTCTCCGAGCCCTTTAATCTGGCGCCTATATTTGTATAGATCCTTTGTTCCTTCTGCTTGCACAATTGTAAGAAGACCTTGGGCCAACGTACCAAGCATTCCGTTTCCAGGACCATTAACAAGTGCTTCGACAATATTTGCGCAGAAAGAAATTGCACTGTCAAGCGGAGGTGGTGCTTGTCCTTCTACATTTGGTACTAACCCTCCAATATCTGCCATGGCGCTGGCAAACTGGCCGACAACAGCAAACATATCACCTAAGATTGTGACCTTAGTGGCCATATTCTTTAGTGATGCAGCGTCACCAGGTAGTTGGTCGATCGCGGTTTTAAGAGTGTCAAAGATTGCCATCAGCATACCAGAGTCACCTGAAAGCGCTGATACGATTCCGTCCATTAATCCGCCCGGCTCAATTAAAGCCTGTAAACGAGGCCCGAACGAATCAGAACCTTCTACTTCTTTTGGCATTAACTTTACAACAGCGCCTAATGAACTTGCAAAACTTCCAAGAACACCAAAGGCTTCGGCCACAATTGGGACTTTGGCGGCAAAGGATTTACCTGCCGGAACTGCATTTACAACAGCCTTAAGACCATCAAAGGCTTTCTTAAGCCCACCAATATTTCCGCCGTCTCCGAACAAAGCGCCATTAACAGCATCAATTACTGACTTAAGCATTTCTGCCTGCTTCTTAGGATCTTTTTGTTTTGGAACAACACCCATAATATCAGATATCGCCCCAGCAAGCACACTAATTACTGTGAATCCTTCTGCGACTAGCTTAATTTTCTTTCCGACTCCGCCGCCTGATGGAATCTGATTAACAGCATCCATGATAGCGGTCATGATGCGAGGAATCTGTGCGGCGATTGTCCCCATCATGCTGTCCATATAGTCTGCAAGAGCTTGAATTGCTTCAGTATCGGTCTTTGTTTCCGATGATAATCCACCCCACGAAGAAGACTCTGTTCTCAGTGCCTTAATCAATTCTGGGCTTGGGGCAACGGCCGAAACCATATCACCAATGGCACCAAGAACATTACCTACAGCAGCGGCTGATGCGATTTGTGCTGGAGTGAGTGGTGTGCCAGATAGTACCTCAATAATATCTTGAACCCCGCAGAATAGACTGTCCATAAATCCGGATGCTTGCTGGAGAGGTGTCGCTGCGTTTGCACCCATGCCGGAGGTATCAACATCTGCTAGCGAAGTAGCAACTCCTGCCAACGTTGCAATAACTCCCATCAGTTCGCCCATGGCATCTATTTTTGCTGCAAGTTGGGCCGGGTCACCCAGGTCCATAGCAGCTAGCTTCTTCATCGGATCTTCTAAATACTCAATAACATCATTTGCAAATACCGGTATCTTGCCCATTGCCTTAGATAGAATAGTGCCAAGTAACGGCAGTGAGAAGATTATTAGAACAAAACTCATTTCAGCAGCCTGCGCTAACACTCCAAACATTTGTCCTAAAAGACCAACCTTATCGCCTACATCTTTTAATTTCGTGATTTCAGACGACATCTTCACTAATGCGGGGATGGTAGATTCTGTAAGCTTATTCACAAACAACGTCACCCCACCCACAAATAAAGATGCAATTGCACCCATAATACCTGCTGGAATTGTAGCAACGGCTATTGCGACGACAGCCACCCATATTAGTGCCATAGCACCGAAAGCCTTAGCAAGATCTGTAAACGGTAGATCCAAGGCAGCTTCAGAGAATTTTTTGAGTGATGTGGTAATACCACCTTCAATTGCAAGTGCTCTAAGAAATAGATCAACCCCGGGAAGAGCTAAAGCTCCAAGAAGACCAGCTATACCAGCAACTATAGACTGGGTTGCTATAATAACAAGTGCCGGGAAGATCAACGCCATGGCAAGGAACGCGCCTGCGAGCTTTTTAAACGGTAGACCCATAGCAGCATCGGCAAAGTCTGTCAAAGCTGGTACAAATTTATCAACAATTTTGTTCAGGAATATTGAAGTAGTATACATTCCTACAGCACCTATTAAGCCCAGAGGAATCATCGCCACAGAAGCTGCTGCTGTAACAACTAGTGCTGCCATCATAAGTGCCATTTGTACTGCAAATACTACAAATAGTGGCATTTTCGGAGATAAGGCTGCTACAGCAGGTTCTAAATAAGTCAATGCCATAGAGAACAGTGTTAATGCTACAACAAATACTAGGCCGGCGCCGAGACCAATAGATCCTGGAATTCCGAGAGGTGCCATTGCTTGAGATACAAAAGCAGTTGCTACTAATAGCCCAACGACGACGACCATTCCTATCATAGGAACTACCATAGATAGCCAATTAACACCCATAATAAATGGATACGCAAGACCGACTGCAATGGCAAATAACATTACAGCGCCTACAAATAGTGAGGCTGTAGCCATATTTGTTGCTGCCATTACAATCATTTCTTTTGGAACAAGGGAGGCTGCCCATATCATTGCAGCTACTGCACCCATTGCCACGGCAATCCCAATCATAGCTATTCCGACGCTGATCCAGTCAACGCCCTTAAAAAATGACGCGGCGAATCTAAGTGCCAAAGAAAAGACGACTGCGCCTGAAACTAATACTAGGGCGGCTCCTGCTAATCCTAGAATAGCTTTTCCAATTTTTCCTAATGATATCTTAGAGCCTGCATCTACAGCAAATTTCATTGCGCCGACGGCGACTGCTATGGCTAAGAGAGCTGCTGCTCCAGCCAGAGCATCTTGTAGACCCATTATTTTTGCAATGACCTTAATATAGGCGGCCATCATGATTAGAGCTGGAAAGAGCACTGTTGACATAATCATCAATTTAAAGGCGGCTTTAATCATGGATGATATCTTAATGTTGCCAATCATTTCGAGGAAGCCTTGAATACCGCCCGTCATCGGACCCATTCCCTTCTTCATGCTTTTGCCAATTTTACCACCAGGTCCAGAAGCTGCTTGAAGAGCGTTCCCTGCTTTAGCAAACCCTCCTCCCATCATTCCGGCAATCATTGAACCAATTTTGGCAACAACAGCACCTTTAATAGCACTGGCAACACCTGCAATGGCCATCTTGATGAGCATCATTTTGAACCACATCTTACCCATCTTTATGAGTAGCGGCTTTGCGGCTTCAAAGAGATTCTTGAACATTCTCATCAAGGGTGGCTTAAGCTTGACCCACAATGCTCCTAATAACTTTCCGGCTGACTTGGCTAATTTACTAAAGGCTTTTCCAAGTGCTGTGGGCATTTTAGGAGGATTTGCTATTTTATCAGCTATAAGATCAAATAGTTTTGCTAATCCGTCGACAGCTAATGCTAACACACCTTTAAAAATAGCCCAGAAAGCTTTTAGAAACTCTTTTCCACCCTCCATTACTTGCTTAGAGCCAGTACCGCCTGATTTAAAGAATTTCTTAAATGCCTTTGTTATATTTTTGAAGAAAGACTGAACACCTGCCTCTGGGTCTGTCTTGAGGTCTCGAAAGAATGTTTTGAAAACGCCTTTAACATCTTTCATCAAAGATTTAAATCGCTTTGGATCGAATAAGTCTCCCATGCCTTTCATCATTTTTTGCACGCCTGGGAACATTTTGACAAACATCTTTCCGATCTCTTGGCCGCCTTTGTAGACAACCTTAAGAGACTTTCTAATGTTCTTCATAATTCTTCGGAATTCTTTAGATCTAGTAATACCTCGAGCAAATCCCTGGACAAATGCATCAAAGAAACTCTTAAACTTCTTTCCGCCGCCTGAGCCAAAGACTCTTTCCATAGAGTCAGCTAGTTTCTCCATTGCTTGTGCTTGAGTTAGCTGTTTCTTCTCAGCTTTACCTCCAGCTTTCTGGATATCGTCGTACGACATGCTCATACCTTTATTACTAAAGGCAGTTCGAGCAGCTTCTTCACTTAGACCGGTTTGGGAGGCGAGAAGCTTTAATTCTTGTCGACTTAATTGAGATGCATCTTTTCCTGTAGCCTTGAACGATTTCTGTAGCATTGCGAGACGTGCAGCAGGATCATTTTCTTTCATCATCTTCATAGCGTCGACATTCATGCCGAAAGCTTGACTTAGTTTTGCTGCGCCTTGAGCTGCATCTTCAAAATTATCAAACTTGCCTACAAGACCTTGAAGATCTTTGATTTCTATTCCGAGCTTCTTGGCAAAGACTGCGGCTGTACCTAACTGCTTAACAGTTAAAGTTCCGAAGTTAGCAACGTCCTTGGACATTACTGCCATAGACTTTGCAACTAGCTTTCCACTTACTCCGAACTGATCTCCAAGCTGGAATGCCATTGATGTAACTTCTCTTAAGCCGTCAACAGGATCTTTACCCATAGCTTCGAGGTGCTTCATCATTCCGGCCATTTCATCGCCAGCCAAGCCGAGGCCCTTTCTAAAGACAGCAAGTTCAACGGCGCTATTAGCGAATGCATCAGTAAATCTACTTACGGCCGGACCAAGGGCTTTCATTGTCTCGAGGTTGTATGCCATTGCTTTTGCAACACCGCCAGGTCCTGCACCAAAGACTTTTCTTAAAGTAACACCTGTCCCAGCTAGATCACTGGCTTGCTTTCTAAACTGTCCTAAAGAAGATGCAGCTGCCTTACCTTCATTCGAAGCCAGAGATCCAAATTCTTTTCGAATGTTTTCTAGCTCTACCCGAATAGGACTAGGCCCACCACCTCCTGATTGCGCCATGCCTATTAAGCCGCCCATTAGCTTGAAAGGTAGGGAAAGAATAGACTTTCCAAGCTTAAACATGCCGCCGATTATATTTTTAATGCCTTTAAATAAAGACTTTGTAAGAGCTATTCCGCCCTTGAAACCTGATACTAAACCGCCGGCGAGACCGAGAGCGGCACCTTTTCCAGCAGTAAGAAGTTTATTATTCTTTTCTAATGAACTGTTTTGTTGATCTAGGGCTGCTTTACCTTGAGTAGCTGCATCTGTCATAGACTCGCCGAGCTCATTAGAACTCTCGGCGGCCTTCTGCATTTCGTCGCCGATGCCTTTCATTCGGTCCTCAATATCTTTGAGGTCCTTGCAATCCATGGCTTTACATAGGTCTACAGCAAATTGAAGCTGATTTGACATCTGCTTCGAGTTTGCAGCCATCATCGCCTGACGATCTTGCAAAACTTTATTAATTTGTTGCTGTATTGCTAACTGGTTGCCTAAATCATCAGCCATGCTTAGTACCTTCGACTAAAGTGGTATCTAGGGTAAGTATTCCGGAAATGAAATACCCTAAAACTATAAGCGCCAATTTATGCCTGTAATCTTGTGAAAATTGGCAGCAGCTTGCTTTTTTGCTTCTGCTAGTGTTATAATGTCATCAAGCGCTCGTTCTTCACACAGCGCATCATATAGATCTTTACTAGCAGTTAATACTTCTTGAAAAGACTTAATTTTTTCAGATGACCCTTTAATTTGCACACCTGTAGATTCTCCAAGAATGTACCGTGCTGATGCTTTCATTAGATTTTTATTTGACATACTATCGCCTCCAGTTATAAATATAACGCTGGACAAGTTACCAGCTATCTATAGACCTATGCTATAAGTATCTTTTTACTGCAGTCTACGTAAATCTTAGCTAAATCTTCTTAGCTTAGCAGGTACTTGAGATCGGGCGCGATTCAGCATTGCCCTAGCATCAGGTGAATTGTTCTGCGCAGATCTACTCTGTCCGTCGGAGGCTTTTATCTCTTTATTTATCCGCTGGATAAACCATATTCTTTGCCAAACAGGTAAATTATATGCACTCTCATAAGAGAACCCAGCATAATACATTAACCCGAATATATGCTCTAAGAATACTTCTTTATCACTGGGTGTCAGGCCAAAAAAACGCGGCCCCAATAGGAAGCCGTACCTCCGAATGTTCGAGGCATGAAGGGCAGTCCATCCAGGACTTCATATCAATACCGGGCTCGTGCTTATCAATATATTTTCTGAGAGCTAAAGAGTCGCGGGCAGGCATATGACGACAGAACATTGAAATCTTCGACTTGTCCGTAATTCCATCAATTGAAGTAATGGAGAACATAAGTCGCTGGGTCACTAGATTCTCAGCAGATAGACCTTGCTTCTTCTTTCTTTCCTGAATCACTGCTAGTTCCGCTTCGTCTGCACCTGTTAGGAACTTGAATCTAACAGTTTTCTTTGTTAGAGGTAGCTCAAATTCGAACATGTTTGATCCATCAGCGACTGGAGCAATAGTAAGTCGCTTAATAGGAAGTGCTGCTAGATCAAATGATTGCTTTGATCTTTCACCGCATGCAGGACAGTCAACCTCAACATTATAATCAGCACCGTAACCTGTAATTCGAACCGCGGTCATCAAAGCATTTCTGTCACCTGACAACATTTCATCAGGGTCAACATGCTTATCAACTATACAAGATCTTAAAAGATGAGTAATAACTGTACCCTTCTTAATTAGAGATCGAGAAGTTAGAATATCTTCTTCTTTGGCAGTCATTGCCTTAATATCAATTGTTTCTTGATGAGATAGAACAGTGTCAGTAGCATACGTTATTCCACACGAAGGCAGAGGAACAGACTCTACTGGAATTTCAAAATTGAAGTCATCCTTCATTACGTTTCTAGTAGGCATTGCAGATCTTGCTCCTTGATCTGCTGTAAATACCTTATTGCTCTCTCTAGTCTTACCTTGGTCTGACATGCTTATTGTCTCCTGTTGATTTGTTCAAGGATCTTCATAAAAAATCCATGTATGAGTAAATGTAGATCAAACAAAGAGATAGTAAAATAAAAAGGGACCCTGAAATTCAGGGTCCCTTAATATAAAGAATCTTAACTTTTTATAGGATCAGTACTGGAGTACGCAGTTATCAAACCGAATAGTTAGTGCTACTTCGGTTGGATCTTCTGCACCGTAGTCCAAATCACCAAATGCCGCGGATGTCAAGAAGCATCCTTTCATGTCCCAAAGCTCAACCACAGTTCCTACAGGATCTAACAGCTTAAGCTGGCAGTCTCTTTTGTAGAAATCAGCATAACCAGCTCGTCCGGAGACAGACTCGAAGTGTGTTCGAACCCACTCCATCACCTGCTGAGCAGCTGAAGGTGCGATTGGATCGTGCAGAGTTACCGAAATTGCATCAAATTTGGTTTTCCCTGCAAGATAACGTGTTGAGTTCATGTAAGAAATTTCTTGCTCTGCGGTGTTAATTGTAGGACGTGCTGCCGTCTTACAAAGGAAAGCATCGATTCCCTCGATTGCAAACACCCATCTAAATTTGCGTTTTGGCTCAAACTTATTTGGGAGCATTTCTGTTACTGAAAGCGTATCGGCCATTTTTGTCTCCTAAAACCTTGGTCTTGCTTATTACTAAGTATGTTGTTCAATTCTTTTTAGATCTCAGCACCTTGATTAGTTACAACAAAATCAAGCGAGATGAACTCTAGAGATCTGGTTGGTTGCAGGAAGATCTTTCCTCTAATCGTGTTGTTTTCTACGTCCGCCTGTGTGGTGGTTGTAGTATCAATCTGGACCTTAAATCTATCTAGACCTTGTTGGGCCTGGATTTGCTGAAGGACTGGATTAACAGCTGCTGAGAATCTAGCAAGTGTATCTGCTCTGTTGGGCTCGAAGAGAAGCGAAAGTGCAATCTTCTTGACCCTACGTCGAATCTCAATAAGCAGTCTTCTAACATTAACCCGATCAAGAGAGCTTTGTGCTGCTTGTAACGTCTTTTGACCAAATACCACTACGCCCTTGGAATGTGGGAATGAAGTAATTGGGTTAATGTCTGCCTCGTATAGAGCATCCAAATTATTGCGATTAAGCTTAACTTGTGCCTCTATCGTTCTTTTCAATGCACCTCTAGAGAAACCAGCGGGTGCATACCAGGGGTGTGCCACTGTATCATTTAGTGCGAATGCTCCTATAACAGCAACCGAAGGAGGTACCTGAACATTAGTTTGAGTTCTTGGGTCTGTCATTACAACGTCTGGGTAGTATGCAGCTGCAAACGACGAGTCTAAGTTTCTTGCCTCGAATCTATTCACTGTATACGTAACACTTGGAATTTGTAATGAAGAGCCTGTCATAAACGTATTGTTCTGATCTTTTTCTTCGATGTCCATGATATAAAGAGCATCAAATCTATCTTCGACTGCGTCCATTGCGTAGTCGGTAACAGCTTCATGTCTCATTCCTGGAATTGCCAGAAGTTGAATGTTAACATCTGATTTTTCTTCCATAACATCAATTGCTTTTCTAAAAGAGGCAATTGTAGGTCCGGAAATCTTCCCTTGAGAAGCTTGGCCAAACTCATTTCTTGCAGCAATATCTGACATTTCAGATACTTGCTTATCAAAGATGTTAAGTCCGTCGAAGCCACCTTGCATAAAGAATGTAAACTTAAGATACTTCTTAGAAGGTAGATCAGAGAAATCCTTAGATGCGTCAAGGAATCTTGTAACATCTGATGGGTATGATGTTCCATCTGAGTCTGTAAGAGAACTTGCCTTGACACCTGTTCTTCGGTATTCAGCTGCACCCCATCGATTTGATATCGGGCGATCAGTTGAACCGGTTGAAACCTGGATATTCTCTAGAGAGAAGAGAGCATTCTGGAATGCGTCAGAGTCTAATACAAGACCACCATCTGCATTTGTTCCTGCCGAATCACCGATGTGAACGTTTTTCCAGCTATCATGGAATCTTGGGAAGTACTTGGTGTATGAAGAAATTGTCTTATCAACAACAGTGTTCTGATTAAGATCAGCAGAGTTGTCGATTGTCTCAAACTGCACACCCCATGTTAATGCGGACTGCATGTTCTTCTTTAAACCAGACCCTTGATTTAGATCTTTACGATATGGCACAGGAGGTGTTTGTGCAGCGCGGAGCTCTGCATTAGTTACTCCGTGCGATCCTGTTAGCCAGCCGTAAAGTGCTGCAGCTCCAGATGTTCCACTTGATCCCGACGTTAGCAGGAAGTGGTGACCGCGGAACCCACAAGGTATCGCAGAGGCATCTAAAACTTTTCTATCAATATCGCTATGGGCTTCAATTCTAATGTATCTAGACTTATTAGGGTAAACACCGTCAATACGAAGCTTTTGTGATCCCTTGGCTTGATCGAAATCATAATACATATGAATATCGCCAACTACTCTAGAAATATACCTTTCAGAATCAACATTTAAGCTTAATCCTCGGAAGGCCTCTAGAACGACTGGATTCTCATCATTGTCGTAGAAGCTTCTTACAACTAAGTCGAAAGTTCCGTACTTATTATTGTTGTTGTTAGAAGCAGCAATATTTTCAATAGTGAGCTTGAATAGATCATTTGCTCTTGCACCATCATCTAAGGCATGAACCTTAAAGAGGCTCTTATTGGTTCCACCGAATTTTTGTGAAACAACCCATGGTGAAAATGCAGTTTGGTATCTATCAGAGAATCTTTCATAGTTTGGCACATATGATGTACCTGTGTCTCTAGCCTGTGAACCTGTAAGAAGGAATGCAGCCTCTGACTGATTTGAACTATGGTGTGGATTACCTGCTCCAGTGTCTGTTTGTACACCTGATGCTGTAACAACTGCCATCGAAGGATACACTGCCCAGTCTGCGTAGAGATAGTGGCCGGCTTCTTCGATTTTTGTTGGATCTGTGTTGAAAACATTACCAAAATATTCTGCGGATGTCGGATCCATGGAAGCTGTAATAATGTTGGTATATTGCGCTGATGGCTTGAGACCATTTAGAAGAAGAACAAAGTTTGATCTTCCGTTTGCAATATCAACTGTTCCGTGCTGAGCACCTGCGTCGCCTGTGGCGCTGCTAGCACCAGGCCCTTCACCGTATGTACCAGAAGCAGCTTGGTTTTGTGCTGGTGCATTATTAGCTGCCCAAGATGATGAAAGTCCCAACATAACTCCGGAAGGAGCCATAAGAACACCGCGGATAATCGGCATCGCTCTGTCGGTGGACTCACCGGCTATAGCAATTCCAGGATCGGAAAAGATTTTAGATGTTGAAGATCCACTTTTCATTAGTGCACCCAGGAAGTATGTTCTTCCTAAGACTCCACCTTTTGAAGTATCTGCTCCAGCAAATCTATTATCTGCCAACAGTCCAGTTTCCTGAACTTGCTGAGATCCTACAATAAATCCTGCTCTGTTAACACGTCCCGAGTTGTTTCCACCCGAAACTTTCTTAAGGCCATCTCCGACGCCGAGAACTCTTACATAAGTTCCAGCTCGGGCATTTTGCATCCACTCATACATTGCGAGTGGTCCAAACTGCTCCCCATCTGTTCCGCCGAATTCAGCGACGAAATCTTGATAAGTTGCGATTGTGATTGGTACAAATGCCCTTCCTTTTGTGGCAGTTCCAATGATACCCGCGGGAGTACCTTGAGGTAACCTTGCGGTTGGACCGCTTAGATCAATCTCTCTGGTAGAAACCCCTGGGCTTTTAAAAGTTAGCTCAGCCATGCTTTTCGCTCCTAACTGTCGTATTCAAAGTATAGGTATTCATTACTCGAACGATACTCCACTATTTGTGATTATGAAGTCAATTGCAATGAACTCAACTGCTCTTGTCGGAACAACTATAATTCGTCCATTCATTCTATTTGACTCTAGATCTTCTACACCATTATTTGTATCATCACAAATAACAGTGAACTTTTCAATTCCTGCCTGGGCTTGGACCAAGGCAAGAAGTGGTGTTACTTGACTAACAAATCTTGCTCTAGTCGTTCCATTATTCTGTTCAAACAGGAGCTTGTTAGCAACACCGACCACAAGACGCTTAACTTCTAGAAGCATTCTTCTAACGTTAACTCTATCAAGGGCTGACTTCGCCATTTGGAGGGTTTTTTGTCCGAAGATAACAAACCCACCGGTTGGGAAAACCGCGATTGGATTAATTCTGGCATCATAGAGTGTGTCCCTATCAGCAGAATTTAGTCTACACGTCGTGTTAGAGACATCTGCAAGTGCACCACGATTAAATCCAGCAGGCGCGAACCAAGGATACGCGACCTTGTCGTTATAAGCGAGTGCACCAATTGCAGCAATTGAAGCAGGCATCTTAACAGGCCTATTAGCGACTGAGTCCTGGAGATATACATCCGGGAAGTAAGTTGCTGTGTAGTTGTTGTTAATTGCTCTACCCTCAAATTGCTCTGCAGTTTCTCTTACATCAACCTTTTTAGTGCTGTCATCGAACAACCGAGTTGCATCTGCATCGTAGTTAAGAATGTCCATTAGGTAAATTGCCATTCCATAATCTTTTACTCTTCCCAGAGCGTGATCTGTAATGAACGTGTCTCTCATTCCAGGGATGGCAAGAATATTCATGTTCGATGCCATTGGATCTGTCATAATTCTAGTTGCAACTTGGAATGAGTTAACAATATTATTTTTCTTTCCTTTACCGGACAAGGAGGCGTTATTTGTTCCTACCAGACCAAGTCCACCAGAGAACGTGTCACCAGCCTTACCACCAGAATCACTCGATGATGCCTTGTCAGTCAGAAGACGATTGTCTCTATCAAGGATGTTGACACCGTCAAATCCTCCGTAGAACATTGTGGTGAACTTATTGTACTCCTGGAATCTATTGAAGACTGTAGAAGATGAGTGCACCAGAGTCGCCATTGTAATTCTTCCTGTTCGAAGCTGATCAGAAAGAGTATAGTCTGTTGAATCAGGCTGTCCGTTTCTAATGTAAGAAGCTTCGACCATGTGGTCTTTTGCTGTACCAGAAACGTGCGTGATGTGATTACTTTGAAGTTGATTGTAGAGTGCTACTCGTGACAACGAGAACTTATTGTTGTTAAAGTCATCAGCTGCAGCACCTGTTACCAGTGTATCAAGCTTTGCGATTCCTTGGAATCTTGCGTATGCTCCAATTAGTGGGTTAGACAGCGCCGAAATATTGGCATTAAGAATAGCCTCACTAACAGATCCATTGTCTGCAGATGAAGAAACTGGGAGTCTCTCAAACTTAACACCCCAATACAGCCTTGTGTCAACTCTTTCATTATCTCCCTTGTGTCCAACCCAGTCAGAAGAAGTTGAGAGCTTTCCTCTCGTAACCTTAAATCTCATTGGAAGAGGAGGAACAATAGAGCCGGACAAGAATCCTGAAACACCGTCTCCGTGCTTTAAAGATCCACCAAGGCGTCCACCGTCAGCTGCTGATGCTATACCGTGTGCGATGCCATACCGATCTTTCAGTGAAGTTGCAAGGTTATCTGCAAGGGTATCTGTCGTCTTAAGGACCGGTACACCTCGGAAACCGAACGGAAGTGCTGATTGTGGCACTTCGTCTCTTTCGATAGCGTCGTCCATAACAACACGGAACCTGTGTGATTTGTTTGGGTACTTACCTTTAATAACTAGACGACGTTCGTCGAGGTTGTCAGCATCGAAGTCGTATCGGACGCTGTAATCGCCGATTTTTCTAGCGACATAGTTTTCATGGTTTGGATCCAAAGAGCACTCAGGGTAGTATTCCAGAATTTGTGGGTTCTGGTCTGTATCTCCGAAAGCTCTAAGCTGGACATCGAACGTTCCGTAATCATACTCAGGATCAGAAGACTTCCTAATGTTTGCAATCGAAATCTTGAAAGCTTCGTTTGCCGACACACCGTCTGATATGCACTCAAAATGGAACAAATCAAACTCAGCAGAACCGTACGGTTGTGAGATAATCTTTGTTGTCTTAGGTGCAGTGTATCTTGTATTAAAATTACCGTAAAGATCGCGGAAAGCTGTTGAAGTATCTCCACCTGATTTTGTTGTTTCATCGGATCCTGAAAGCAGGACAATCGATGGAACTGTAGACAGATCTGATGGGTATGCTATTTCATTTTCAACTGCATAGTCCAAGTAGAGCAGGTGCTCTTCTTCCTGGAATTTATCCGGATCAGTGTTTAGAATCTTTCCAACATAGTTTCTGCTTGAAGGATCAAGAGACGCTGTATAAATTCTTACACCAGCTGACTCATCATTCGACCAGCCTGCACCAGATGACGATGTTAGTGCCAATTTGAAGAAGCCTTCTTCGTCTGAGCTGC
>MDTB01081300.1_pt1 | contig 35467 bp, 38 predicted proteins | sample 811161 | NCBI WGS metagenome assembly MDTB01 (sample SAMN05326650, study PRJNA326480) | marine metagenome | isolation source: seawater | place: Mediterranean Sea | collected 2009 | reverse complement strand
TCGAATCCGGTCCGCACCTCCAAATATTAATTGTTTTACAAATTTTAAAATTAAACTATTATACAGTTTTAATTTTCCGGCGTAGCTCAGTTGGTAGAGCAAGCGACTGTTAATCGCTGGGTCACAGGTTCGAGTCCTGTCGCCGGAGCCATACATTTAGTGTTTAATGAAAATCTTTATCAGTGGAATTGCCGGTTTTCTTGGAAGTCATTTAGCAGAATCATTTTTGAATGAGGGTCACAAAGTTGTAGGTTGTGATAGTCTTATTGGTGGAGAATTAGATAATGTTCCTCCAGATGCTGAATTTTATCAGTATGATTGTTGTTACAGAAATTCAATGCTCAAAATAACAAAAGGATGTGATTTAGTATACCATACTGCAGCAACTGCTTATGAAGGTTTATCTGTTTTTTCTCCACATCTTATAACTCAAAATATTGTTACAGGTTCTGTAGCTTTATTTAGTGCAGCAATTGAAAATAAAGTTAAAAGAATTATTTTTTGTTCATCTATGGCTAGATACGGAACTAATAAATTCCCATTTAAAGAAACTTTAGAACCAAAACCCCAAGATCCATATGGTATAGCAAAAGTTGCGGCTGAAAAAATATTAATAAATTTGTGCGAAACTCATGGTGTTGAATATGTAATTGCAGTACCGCATAATATAATTGGTCCAAGACAAAAATATGATGACCCATATAGAAATGTAGTTTCTATAATGATAAACCTTATGTTGCAAAATAGACAACCAATTATTTATGGAGATGGTGAGCAAAAAAGATGTTTTTCATATGTAGATGATGATTTATTTTGTTTAAAAGAAATGGCATATAAATCAAACGTAGTAGGTGAAATTATCAATATTGGTCCTGATGAAGAGTTTATATCTATAAATCAGTTAGCAAACAAACTTGCAAATCAACTAAGGTTTAACCTCAATCCTAAATATGTTAAAGGGAGACCAAAAGAAGTAATAAATGCAACCTGTTCAGCTGACAAAGCAAGAAAATTACTTGGATATAAAACAAAAACAAAGCTTGATGATGGACTAAGAAAAATGATTGACTATATTAATACAAAAGGAAGCAAAAAATTTAGATATCATTTAGATCTTGAGATTGTAAATAAATTAACACCCAAAACTTGGAAAGATAGACTCTTTTAAATTTATGACCAAGGTTAGTTTTATTTGCCCAGTCTATAATAAAAGACATTATTTACCAAATGTTTTAAAATCTATAAAAGAACAAACTGGAAATTATAGAAAAGAATATCTGTTTATTGATGACGGATCTACCGATAGTTCTCTAAATTATATTCGAGAATATACCAAAGAATGGAAAAATTGTAAAATTTTTTCACAGTCTAATCAAGGTCCTGCATCAGCCACACAAAAAGGTATCGAGCACTCCACAGGTAATTACGTTAAACTTGTTGGAGGTGACGATATTATGTCACCTAATTGTACAGAAATTCTATTAAAAAGTATAATTAAAACTTCTTCAATTGCGGTTTTTAGTAAATACTCATTATATAAAAAATTTTCTGAAATAAAATTTAAAAATGAAAAAATAAAGAACTTAAGTGTAATAAAAGATCCTCTAACTAAAACTATACAATCTAATTATTCAGGAACTACGCCAAACTTATATTCAAAAGATGCTATAGAAAAATCAGGGGGATGTTATAAAAACTTATTTATCGAAGATTTTTCTTTGGTTCTCAGAATATCAAAATTTGGTACTTTCTGTTTTATTGATAATTTAACTTCATATGGTCCAAAAGAAGATAAAAATAGAATTATGTTGGGTAGTAAAAATCAATTGATACATGATTTTAATGCTGCAATTTATTATTTTTTAATGGAAAATAAAAATTTAAATAAAGAGATAAAAAAAATTGCGTGCATAAAGTGTCTAGGAAGAGCAGAAAAATGGTACAGAAGAGAGTTATCAGGAACTATATTTAGTAAAATAAATTTTAAAAGATTAAAATACTACTTATTTTCAGGTAACGAAGAACAATTAATTAAGAGTTCATGCCAAGTTTTTTATCAAAAACAAAAAAAGAATATGCGTCAAATCAGATACAAATTGATTTGATTTTTATTCCCCAAAATTAAATAAATTTCCTTTTTTTTTTGATAAAGAGATCATTCTTAAAAAGAAAAAAATAGAAAAGCAGAAATATAAAATATTAATAATTAATGCTTTAAAAAAAAGGGTTTCAGAAAAAAAACTATCAATAAAAATATTTCTCATACCTTCAAAAACATAAACAGGAGGAAATAATAAAGCTAACTTTTGAAATAGATAAGGTAATGAATCTAAAGGATAGTAAACACAAGAAAATGGTAATAATATGAATATAAAAGCCCAAGCTAATTCTTCGAAAGATTGACCAAATCGCAAGACTAAACCTGAAACAAAAAAACCTATAGACCAACCAGTAAAAATTAAATTAAAGAAAAATAAAATCAAATAAACGCCAAGTTCAAAAAGGTGAAAATCAAAATAATAATTTGCTATAAAAATTGCTGGAGTCAAACCTAATAAAGTTCTTATGAAACTTATTAAAATCAAACTAATTATAAATTCATAATCTCTCAGAGGAGTAATTAATAAATGTCCTAAATTTCGAGACCATATTTCTTCAAAAAATGTCATAGATAATCCAAGCTGACCTCTAAAAAGTACATCCCATAAAATAATTGCAGATAAAATAAAAGATATAGGATTTAAAGATGAATCACTATTAATGGAAACTAGAAAATTTGAAAAAAAACCCCAAAGGATAATTTGAATTGAAGGCCAGTAAAAAATACTAAGTAATCTAGGCAAAGAACCAGAAACAACAGTTTTGTACCTTAAAATCATTGCATATATTCTATTAAACACTCATTCACCAATATTTATAAAAAGTTGCTCTAAATTTTTTTGTTTATATTTTCTTACCAAATCTTCTGGTTTTCCATCAAGCTTAATTCTTCCTTTATCTAAAATAATCACTCTTGTGCAAATACTTTCTACTTCAGCCATATTATGGGAGGCTATAAGTATAGAAATTTTATTTACTTTTTGATAAGAAAGTAAAAATTTCCTAACAAACAATGAGGTTTCAGGATCAAGGGATGCTGTAGGTTCATCTAAAAGTAATAAATCTGGTTTATTAATAAGAGCTTTACATAACCCTACTCTTGTTTTTTGACCTGCAGATAAAGTACCAAAATTTCTCTCTAGTAAATCAAATATTTTTAAATTTTTTGATAAACTTTCTATGTTTTTCGTAAAATTTTCTACTCCATAAAGTCTTGAATAAAAAATTAAATTCTGTTTAACCGTTAATTTTTTTGGAAGATCAACATAAGGGCTTTCAAAATTCATTCTTTTAAGAAGCTCTTTATAATTTAATGAAAAATTTTTATTAAAGACAAAAATATCACCACTTGATGGTGTAATAAGACCTAATATCATTCCTAATAAGGTTGTTTTTCCAGCACCATTAGTCCCTAAAAGTCCGTAAATTCCTGACTCTGGTAATTCAAAGCTAATATTTTTCAAAGCATAAAAATCATCATATTTTTTTGATAAATTAAACACTTTAAGGCAGAAAGATTTTTTCACTTTCTAAGATTTAGATAATAAAAAATAATGTTTCATTTTCTGAATTTATTGAAATTTAAAAGTTTATACTATATTTATTTTCGGCAGGAAAAGGTTAAAATTAAGCAAAACATATTAAAATTCCCGTAAAATAAATATAAATGTGATATATATATAGGAAAATTTATTCTCACTTACCAAGATTTATTTATTAAAAATAGAAACTAATTTATAAAAATTTTTACTTAGATTAATTAAAATATGAATAATGTATACCAAAATTTTTCTGAATGCGTTGGCAATACCCCCCTATTAAAACTTAATAGAGCTTCTGAAATAGCAAATTGTAATATTTATGGAAAATGTGAATTTTTAAACCCTGGTGGTTCAGTTAAAGATAGAGCTGCACTTCAAATAATAGACGACGCTATAAAAAGTAAAAAAATAAAAAAGGGCGGTATTATAGTTGAGGGAACAGCTGGAAACACAGGTATCGGATTAACCTTAGTTGGAAATTCTTTAGGAATAAAAACTATCATTGTTATGCCAGAAACTCAGAGTGAAGAAAAAAAGAAAATGTTAAATCTTTGTGGAGCTGATCTTAGATTGGTTAAAGCCGTACCATACAAAAATCCAGAAAATTACATAAAATTTTCAGAAAAACTATCAAAAGAAATAACTTGTGATGAAGGAGTATTTTGGGCAAATCAATTTGATAATTTATCAAATAAAAATGCTCATTTCCTTCATACAGGACCTGAAATATGGAATCAATTATCTGGTAAACTTGATGGCTTTATTTGTTCTATTGGAACGGGAGGGACATTATCTGGAGTTAGTGAATATTTAAGAACTGTAAATAAAAATATATGCATTGGTTTAGCAGATCCTAACGGTTCAGCAATGTATGAATATTTCACAAAAGGCATTCTTAATTCATCAGGGTCTTCTATAACTGAAGGTATTGGACAAGGTCGTATAACAAAAAATTTAACTTCTCTAAAAGTAGATGAATGTTTTAGAATAACCGATAACGAAGCAATGGAGCAAGTTTTCGAATTATTAAAAAATGAAGGAATTATTCTTGGGGGATCATCTGGAATTAATATTGCTGGAGCTATTAAATTAGGTAAAAAGTTAGGAAAAAATAAAAATATTGTAACTATTTTATGTGATTATGGCACTAGATATCAAAGTAAAATTTTTAATAAAAAATTTTTAAACGAAAAAAACATCAAATATCCAAAATGGTTGTAAAAAAAAAAAATATAATTTCGTCTTCTGAATTATTAGAAAAAATGAATGACAAAAATATAAAAATTTTGGATTCAAGATGGTTTTTAGATCCAAAAAAGAATGGTTATAATGAATACATAAAATCACACATACCTAATTCAGTTTTTTTTGATATAGATCTTTTTTCTGACCAAAAAACAAAACTCCCTCACATGATGCCTTCTGATGAAAGATTAAAAACTTTGGCTTCTAAAATAGGAATTTCTAATGATGATCATTTAATTATTTATGACCAAACAGGTTTTTTTTGTTCCTCAAGAGTATGGTTTATGTTTAAAGTATTTGGACATAAAAAAATTAGTATTCTTAATGGTGGGTTTGAAAACTGGAAAAAAGAAAAACTTCCTTTGGAAAAAAATAAAGCAAAGAGTTATATAAGTAATTATCTAATTAATAGAAAAAAGAATTTAATTGTTTCCAAGGATAAAATTTTAAAGTTAATGAATAGTAATTATAAAAACTCATATTCAATTATAGATGCAAGGCCACTAAGAAGATTTAAAAGTCTAGAGCCTGAACCTAGAAAAAATGTCAGAAGAGGCAATATTCAAAAAAGTATAAATATTCCATTTAATATAATTCACGATAAAAATGGGTTCATTTTAAGTAATGAAAAACTTAAAGATATATTTTATAATAATAATAAACTAAAATCTAAAAAAGTGATTTGCCTATGTGGTTCAGGGGTTACAGCTTGTAATATAATTTTTGCATTGCATTTATTAAATCATAAAAATAACTTTCTGTATGATGGTTCATGGTCGGAATGGGGAGCATTATGACAAAAGAAACAAAAATTATACATAGTGGGTTAGAACCTAAAAATATTCATGGGTCATTAACAACACCAATATACAAAAACTCTACGCTAGCTTTCAATAATTATAAGGATTTTCTAGATGCTAAAAAAAATAAATATACGGTTCCTTACTATGGAAGATTCGGCACTTATACAACTAAGACATTAGAAAAAATAATATGCCAATTATATTCATCTGAAAAATCTATTATAACTTCTTCAGGCTTGTCAGCAATTACAAGTACCATTTTTTCTTTAGTTAAGAAAAATGAAAATATACTTATTGTAGAAAATTGCTATGAACCAGTAGCTAATTATATTAATTTAGAATTAAAAAAATGCGGAGTAAACCCAATTTTTTATAAACCCACAAATGAATCTAATTTAGAAAAAAAAGTTAATAGTAAGTGCAGATTAATTTATTTAGAATCACCCAGCTCATTAAACTATGAAATACAAGACATTGAAAAAATAGTAAAAATAGCAAAAAAAAAAAAAATAATAACCATTATGGATAATACGTGGTCAACTTTTCTTGGAATAAATCCATTAAATTTAGGAATTGATATAGTTATAGAATCTGCGACTAAATATATTTCAGGACATTCTGATTGTTTTTGTGGAATAATTGCTTGTTCTGAAAAAATATATAAAAAAATAAAACCGACTATTATTAGAATTGGAGACTTTGTATCATCTGAGAATTGTTATTTAACAATTAGAGGACTTAAAACTCTTTCACTTAGAATGGAAAAACATAATAAAAATGCTTATAAAGTATATAAATATCTTCAAAGTTTAAAAGAAATTTCCTATATTTTTTATCCTCCAGGAGATAAAGGCAGAAACTTTAGACTATGGAAAAAATATCATAAAATTGGAAATAGTTTAATTACTTTTTCTTTGAATAAAAACAATAAATCAAAAATTGAATCATTTGTTGATAACTTAAAACTTTTTAAAATTGGTTTCAGTTATGGAGGTTTTGAGAGTCTTATACTTCCATTAGAAAATAGTTTTTTTTATAAGAAAGATAGTAAAGCATTTTGGTTTAGAATTCATCTTGGTTTAGAAAATCACGATGATTTAATTGAAGATATGAAATATGCATTAAAAAAATATAATAAGTCATGAAATTTAAAATATATCAACCATCAAAATCAGCTATGCAATCAGGAATAAAAAATACTAAAGTCTGGTGTCTAGAAACGCTTACTGTTAGTGCAAATAAAATAAGTAATACTTTTTGCTGGAATAGATCAGACAATACATATGATCAGATTAAGGTTTATTTTGATAAATTAGACGAGGCAATTCTTTTTGCTCAAAATAATAATCTTGAATTTAAAGTATTTCATCCAAATTTAAGGAAAAAGATTAAAAAGTCATATGCTGAAAATTTTAAACCAAAAAAAATTTAGTAGTTAACTTTTATGAAAATTATTTCTCTATTATTTTTAAGTTTTTTTATAATATTAAAACAATCGGATGCACATTGTGTAGACATAAAACTTTTACAAGCAGTTGAAAATAATAATAGAAAAAAAGAAAATACGATCAGAGATAAATATAGAAATCCAGAAAGAACCTTAAAATTTTTTGGAATTCAACCTGAAATGAATGTTGTTGAAATACTTCCAGGTAGAGGTTGGTATACTGAAATTCTATCTTTTTATCTTAAAAATGATGGAAACTTAACAGTTGCTAGTTTTGGAAAAGATCATCCAAACAAATATTTGTCTAAAATGCATAATAATTTTAAAAAATATTTTGAAAAAAAGAGTCAAATTTTTGGAAGTTTTAATATTGTAAAATTCAAAAAAAATAATAACTACATACCTGACATCAAATCTGATAGTCAAGATTTAGTTTTAACTTTTAGAAATAGTCATAATTGGCTTAATAATGACAATATAGATGATATTTATAATTCAATTAATAGAGTACTAAAAAAAAATGGAATTCTTGGAGTTGTTCAACATAGAGCGGAAGATTTCAAAAATCCATACCTATCTTCAAAAAAAGGATATATTCCTGAATCTTTTTTAATTAATTTAATTGAGAAAAAAGGTTTTAAACTTATAGAAAAATCTGAGATTAATTCTAATCAATTAGATACTAAAAATTATCCAAAAGGAGTTTGGACTCTTCCCCCAACACTTAGGTTAGAAAATAAGAACAAAAAAAAATATTTAAAAATTGGTGAAAGTGATAGGATGACACTTAAATTTAAAAAAGTAAATTAAAACTTTCTATTTTTCATTTTAAATTTTTCACATTTAAAATTCATCTCATTACTTGGACTCATCCCATGTTTTTGAAAAACTAAAGATAAATTTCCGGAAAATCTTCCCAGTATTCCACTCGTGTGACCACTTGCATTTTCGTACATATTTTCAATTGATTTAGCTGACCATTTAATATTTGAATCACTAACAATGAATTCATCAGCACTAAATTTAAAACCACCCAAAGCAACAGTTTTTGAATCAGTATCAATACTTACAATTAAATCCTTAAAATCACTATTAGATGAACCTATTTTAGCAATACATAATATATCTAGCTGCATTGCGTTTGAATTATTATAATTAAATAAATTCAAAACAAAAAAACTTAAGAAAAAACAAATATACTTTAACATTAAAATTATATTCTCAATTTATAAATTCTTTGTCAATTTTATTTTTTTACTTTTAAATTGTTTCAGTTCTTTATTAAAATCAAATAATTAAAGAAAATATGTATTTTATATAAGATTAAAAAAAAGTTAAAATTAAATTTAAAATGTGGAAAAAAAATATATATATAAAAAACAATTTAGACCCTTATCCAATTAATAGGACGAAGATAGATCTATTCCTTGATTGTAAGAAATGTTTTTATATAAATCTTACTTTTGGAATTAGAAGACCTCACGGCACTCCTCTTGCAATTAATAATGCGGTTGAGAGATTATTTAAAAATGAATTTGATTTTTATAGAGTAAAAAAAAAACCTCACCCTATTATTATTTCATTAAAAAAAGATTTAATGCCAATTAATCATCCTAAACTTGAAGAATGGAGAAATAGCTTTAAGGGAATAAAGTTTTTACATAAAAAAACAAATTTTTTATTAAATGCAACAATTAATGATCTATGGTTAGATTATAGTTCTGGGAGTTACGTAATGGTTGATTATAAAAGTACAGCAAAAAAAGAAGTTTTTGAACATGTTCACATTTGGCCAGGTTATTGGAAACATCTTTCATTTTATAAGTATCTTCTTGAAAATTTAGAATTGAAGGTTTCAGATACTGGATATCTTTTATATGCTAATGCACAAAAAGAAGCTCACACATTTAATGGAATCTTAAAATTTGATATTAAACTTTTTTCTCAAGTTTTAGATTTTTCTTGGGTTGAAAATCTCCTTGATGAAATATATGTTACATTACAAAGTGATATAATTCCTGATGCATCAATAAATTGTAAATTTTGTCGATATTTAAAAAATATTAATTCTATAACAAATGAAAAATTATAAAATTATAATTGAATTAGAAGCAAATAACTCAAGATTATTTAAAGAGTCAATTCTTTTAAGAGAAATGAACGCAGAAAATGATATTTTTTTTGAAGGATTAAAATTTGCTTGTAATAAACTAATTACATTTGGTGTAAAAAAAATACCTGAATTAAAAATAGATGGTCCTGGAATTATTTGGTTAGATTTTAAAAAATTATTAATTGATTTAAATAATAGAGAATTAACTGGTAATGCTGCAAAAGAAGCTATTCAAAGCTTAATGGAAAAATCTAGTGCTAATGAGTGGAATTTTTTTTTCAGAAGAATATTAATAAAGGATCTAAGATGTGGCCTTTCAGAAAAAACAATCAATAATGTTGCAAAGAAAAATAATTTTTTAAAATATCAAATTCCTGTTTTTAATTGTCAATTAGCACAAGACTCAGACCAGCAACAAAAAAAAATGAATGGGTCTAAAATTTTAGAGGTAAAATTAGATGGTGTTAGAGTTATTAGTATTTTATATAAATCAGGAAAAGTTGATATGTTTAGTAGAAATGGTAAAGAATTGTTAAACTTTGAAAATGTAAAAGAACAATTGTTGAATACTTTAAAGAAAAAAAATATCAATGAATCAATTGTTTTAGATGGAGAAATAGTTAGTAAAAATTTTCAAGAATTAATGAAACAAATATATAGAAAGGATAGTGTGCAAAATAATGATGCAACCTTATTTCTATTTGATTATCTAACGCTCCAAGAATTTAAAAATGGAATTAGTAATATAGTACAAAGTGAAAGAATTTTAAAACTCAAAAAATGGTACAGTTCTAATAAACAATATGTTTCAAATATAAAATTATTAGAGTCAAATATAGTAAATCTTGATACTAATGAAGGTAGAACAAAATTTAAAGATTTTAATAATCATGCAGTTCTTGAAGGATATGAAGGGATAATGATTAAAGATCCTAATTCAATTTATGAGGCAAAAAGAAGCTCATCATGGCTAAAATCTAAACCTGTTATCGAAGTTTCTTTAATTGTCAAAAGTTTAGAAGAAGGAACAGGGAAAAATAAAGGAAGATTGGGTGCTATTTTTGCTACAGGCAACGATGGTGGTAAAAATTTTAGATTAAGTGTTGGTTCGGGATTTAGTGACATTCAAAGAGAAAGCTTTTGGCAAGAAAAAAATAAACTTTTAGGACAAATCATTGAAATAAAAGCTGATGCTATAACCAAAAGTAAAGACAGTAAATATTGGAGTCTAAGGTTTCCAAGATTCAAAACTTTTCGAGGTTTCAATGAAGGAGAAAAGATTTGAAAAAATTAAATAATTATTTTTGATTTTAAAATGAATTACATAAGAAAAATTAAAATAATCTTAGTACTTTTTTTCCTAGCGTCATGTCAAAACTCAGATGATACTAAACGTCTAAGTCAAATGATTGGTGCTGCGATTGGTGGAGCAGTTGGTTCAAAAATAGGGAAAGGCACAGGAAATACTATAGCAACAATTCTTGGTGCAACTACTGGTTATTTAGTAGGTTCAAAAATATCACATATTTTAAATGAAAGAGATAAAGAAGAGTTAAATAAAAAAATTGAAAATACACTTGAAAATAATTTAGATGGCATATCATCAAATTGGAAAAGTAAAAATGAACCAAATACCTCAGCAATAATTACACCAAAAGATAGATTTAAATATGAAACTTATAATTGTCGAAACTATGAGCAAATCATAAGGAAAGATAATGAAAACTTTAAAGTTAACTCTAAAGCTTGTAGAGATGAAAACGGAAACTGGAAGATTTTAAATAGTTGATTTAAATAATTTTATTGTAAAAGGTAAAATTATTAAACAAGAAAGAATAGCAAATAATAAACTTATAAATAATAGAATCCCCATTGAAGAAGTTCCATAATGATTCGAAAAACCCAGAGTTCCAAAAGATCCGATAGTTGTTAAAGCACTAAAAAGTACAGCTCTAGGTGTACTGCTTTTTAACATTTTTCTTAAATCACCAAGTTCAGTATACCTTTTCACTAAGTATATGGAATAAGATGTTCCTAAACTAAATAAAAGTGGCAAAGATATCATATTAGCAAAATTTAAATTTAAACTAAAAATCTTCATCACTATTATGATACATAAGGAAGCAAATACTAATGGAAAAATACAAAAAAATACATAAAGAATTTTTCTAAAAATAAAATAGCTAAAAAATATTAAAAATAAAATTGAAATTGAGAATGCAATAAAGAAAGAATTTACAACAATGTTTCCCGCTTTCAGTTGTATGATTGGCATACCAGTAGAATTAGGATAAATTGCTTCGACCTGATTAACAAATTCTTTGAGATTTTCATTTAATGTAACATCCTCTTTAGGTTTAATTTCAATTCTTTCAAATCCAGTATCTGAAAAATATCTTTCCTTATAATACAAAGGCACTTCATCTAAATCTAATTTTCTATAATCAAGTAAATGTATTACATCCTTTATTAAAAGATTAAAATTCAAGAACCAAATATTTTGAATATCTTTAAATTCTTCTTCACTTATTATTTTACTTTTTAAATTCAAAAATAACTTTTCAGATTCACTTGAAATAGGTTCAATTTTCATTTCAGTTATGAATTCTAGAATTGATAAAAATCTCTTTAATTCAATAAAATCAGAATAAAATTCAATACTTTTTGTACTATATAGAAACTTTAAGTATTTTAATTCTTCATTTAAATCCTCACTTATTTCTAAGTCGCTAAGTCTAAATATATCTTTTATGATACTATTTTTTTTTAAAGTATTAATTTTTTGTTGATCAAATTCTTTTTTAAAAACAGAGATAGTATAATCTGATGATGGATTTTTTTCCATCAACCTTAATGCTAAAACAACAGATTGTGCATTTTGATCTTTTAATTTCATTGGATCAGAATCAAAAACTATACTTCTAGAAAATAAAATACCTGCTAAAAATATAATTAAAAAAATAAACAGAGACTTAAGTTTATTTTTATATAAAAAATCTATAGATGAGTTTAAATAAGATATTGCAGAAAAATTTCTATTTCCTCTAATGTTTTTTTTAAAAATTAATAATAGACATGGTAAAAAAGTTAAATTAGTTTTTAGTCCAACTAATAACCCAATAGAAGAAATAATTCCTAACTCTGATAACCCAACATAATCTGTTGGTATGAATGATAAAAAACCAATCATTGATGTTATTGTAACTATAAATAAAGAACTGGAAATTGATTTAGTTGATTTGGATATACCATCAAGTGTGGGACTTGAAAACATTTCAAAACTTCTAAGACAAAGTTGAATACCAAAATCTACTGAAATGCCAATAAATAATACTGCGAATGCTACTGATATAATGTTTAAACTTCCAATAAAAAATGTTGTTAAACCTAATGTTATGCTCAAACCAACTATAATAGACAACAACAATGAACAAATGACATAAATATTTCTAATAGCTAACCACAAAAGAACAGATACTAATACTAAGCTTAATATTCCTGCTAAAATAGCACCTTCTACAACTGATTCTACTTCCTCATAATCTAATACTTGTCCTCCTGTAAAATTTATATTTATATCACTTTCATTTATTCTAATATTGTTAATAAAATCGTATATCTTAGAAAATCCATCATCTTTTAAAAATTCATTGCTCGGTTTTAAGATTATATAATTATAAAACTTCTGATCCGTGAAAGTTTTTTTCCAATTAACATTTGTTTGATTAATTATTGATTGATTAAATAAACTTATGATTTTACTTAATTTATTAATTGATTCATTATTTTCATTGTACTTATAATCTTTAATCACTAGTTCTAAGAGATTATTGAAGCCTTTTAATTTTGGATTATTATTTATTTCTGATAGAAAGGGTTGGTAATCATATAAGTTGTTAATTATTTGCTCTCTTTTTTCTTTGTTCATTAAAATCATTGCATTATTTTTGAAAAAGGAATCAAGATTTGGAGAATAAATAAATTCTAAATTTTCAGAAAAAAATTGAAATTTTTTAAGTATTTGTTCAGTTTTATTTTCTAAAAATAAATCATCATCACCCTCTAAAACTATTACAATATTATTAGATAAAATCGGAAATTCTGTTCTAAGTAGTTTTTGATTTTTTTTAAAATCTGAATTTTCAGAAATCAATTTTTCTGTACTCGTTACTATTGATAGATTATTAGTTGTGAAGGATAAACTAAACAATGAAAAAAAAATAAAAAAAATTGTTGTAAGTTTAGGATTTGATAAACAGATTAATAAATAATTAACTGGATATTTTAATATATTCATAACATTATGTTTATAAGTGAATTAATTAATTAGTAATTTTAACCTAGTAATAATATATATGGCCTTAGTTGTTAATGATATTTTAGAAAAAATAACAAATAGTTTCTATCAAGGTGAAAAGTTTAGAATTGTTAGACTTAAAAATCTTAATGGAAAAGTTCATGCTTCAATTGTAAATATTAATGATGAGACTTCAGAGTTTGTTGTTGCTCTTTCTGTGTTAGAAGATCAAAAACGTTTTAAAGTTGTAGAAAATTAATATATATTACTTAAAACGGAGGAATTTATGTTTTATGAAAAAAAAAATAAAGAACAAAAAAAACAGAGTTATGCTTTAAAATTTTTATTCGAAATTCAAAATAAACTAATTAAATTTAATTGGAAAACAATGGATGATTTCAAAAATACCAAAAATTTAGAATATGTTGAAGTTATGAATCATGTTCAAGATGCTATAAACTCTCTAAATAAAGCTCAGTTAAATTTCTCTAAAACTTTCAATGACGATAAAAACGTAGTTAGTATTAATAAAAATCAATCTAAAAAGTCTATTTAAATGAAATTAATTCTATCATTTACTTTTTTAATTAGTCTTCTTTTTTTTGATTTCTCTATTGCTCATGGTCCTTCAAGACAGAAAGTAATTGAGTCTATTGAAATAAATGCTAGCCCTCAAAAGGTTTGGAGTATGATAAGTGACTTTAGTAACTATAATTGGCATCCAGATGTAAAATCATTTTCATCAGACGGCAAAGAAATTGGTTCTAAGAGAATTATTAACTTTAGTGAAAATAAAAAAATATCTCAGACTTTAGAAAAACTAAACTATGAAAGAAAAATTATTAGCTGGAGAATTTTAGAAACAGATAATTCTATTATGCCAGTTAATAGCTACTCTGCTACTCTGAGTGTTTCCAAAATAGAAGGTAATGATAATAAATCAAATTTAAAATTTAAAGCTGCATTTTATAGAGGTTTTATGGGAAATGATCCACCAGAGGAATTAAATGATGAAAATTCCAAAAAGAAAGTTTTATCATTTGTTAATAAATCATTAAAGGGAATTAAGTCTAAATTAGAATAATGATTTTTTTTTTATAATTTTCATATCATTCAGCTGTTTTTCTGATGAACTACCAAATTTAATTAAAGACAGATCATATGCATTTATTACTAATCAATTAACAAATAGTATTGATTTAATCGAACTAGAAAAATATAAAATAATTTCATCATTTAAAGGAGGGAAAAAGCCTGCTGGAATAGATTTAGATGAAAAAAATAAAATTGCGTATATTGCTAACCCTGAAAGTAATAATATTTTAATATTAGATTTCAATAATAATAAAAAGAAATTTATAGGTGCTGGAAATAGTCCATTAGGCATTAAAGTTTCTATTGATAAAAAGTTAATATACGTAACTAACTGGTATGATAATTTAGTTAGTGTAATAAGCACAAAGACTGAAAAATTAATAGCCAATATTAATGTTGGAAAATCTCCTGCTGGAATTGATGTCCACCCAATTAACGGTGATATTATTGTCGCTAACAGAGATAGTAATAGTATTTCTATAATTAGTTCAGAAAATTATAAGATCAAAAAAAATATAAAAGTTGAAAGTTCACCTTTTGGTGTTTTTCTAGATCATTCTAGAGATTTAATTTATGTTACTAATGTTCAATCAAATTCAGTATCTATAATTGATTATAAAAAAAAAAAATTGCTTAAAAATGTTAAGGTTGGAAAATGGCCATATCAAGTAGCTATAGATTATAAAAATAATAAGTTATTTGTCAGTAATCAAAGAAGTAATAGTATCTCAATAATTGATGCAGAAAATTTTACAGTAGTTAAAGAGTTAAAAGAATTATGTGAATATCCTGAAGGAATAAATATTAATTATAAAAATAATTTTATAGTTGTTGCTTGTTGGTTTGATGATGAAGTAGCAATTATAAATCTTTTAGATTATAGTTTAATTAAAAAAGTTTCTGTTAGTGGAGGACCAAGGTCTTTTGGTAATTTTATTTTAAATAACTAATATATTATAATTTTCGTGAAAAAAATAATTGATACAACCTTATTGAGAGAAATGGCTAATGCCATAAGATCACTATCCATGGATGCTATTGAAAAATCTAATTCTGGACATCCAGGTTTACCTCTAGGAATGGCAGATGTCGTCACTGTATTATTTTCAAATTATTTGAAATACAACCCACTTTATCCAAAATGGCATGATAGAGACAGATTTGTTCTCTCTGCTGGACATGGTTCAATGTTACTGTATGCAATTGCGTATTTAACTGGATATGAAGATATTAATATAAATCAAATCAAAAAGTTTAGACAACTTGGAAGCAAGACCGCTGGTCACCCTGAATATGGACTATTAGACTGTATTGAAACTACAACTGGACCACTAGGTCAGGGCCTAGCTAATGCAGTTGGTATGGCTTTATCAGAGAAAATCCTATGTAAAAAATTTGGTAAATCAATTGTTGATCATAAAACCTGGGCCTTGGTAGGAGATGGTTGCTTAATGGAAGGTATTTCTCAAGAAGCAATATCACTGGCTGGTCATCAAAAGTTAAAAAAATTAATTGTATTATTTGATGACAATGGAATTTCTATTGATGGAAGCACAAGTTTAACAACATCTGACAATCATATAAAAAGATTTGAGGCTTCTAATTGGAATACACTAAAAGTTGATGGTCATAACTTTTCAGAAATCAATAGTGCTTTTAAAAAAATAGAAAATTCAACAAAACCATCACTAATTGCATTTAAAACAATAATCGGTTTTGGTTCTCCAAATAAATCTGGCAAATCTGATTCACATGGTTCTCCACTTGGAAAAAATGAAATAAAAATAACAAAAAAAGCTCTGGGTATTAATTCTAAAGCCTTTTCTGTTCCAGAAAATATACTAAAATTATGGAGAAAAGTTGGCAAAAGAGGAGAATTAGAAGTAAAAAAATGGAATGGAAGACTAGAAAAAAATAAATTAAAAAAGGAGTTCCTAAATCAATTTAAAAAAAAAGCTTATAAAAGAAAAAAAACCACTAATACTTTTCTCTCAAATATTGTTAAAAACAATATTAACGAAGCTACAAGAAAATCATCTCAAAATTCAATAGAGTTTTTTTCCAGATATATCGATAATTTTTTAGGAGGATCAGCTGATTTAACTGGTTCAAATTTGACAAAAGTTTCTTCCTCAAAATCAAATGGTAAAAAAGTTAACTACATCTACTATGGAGTTAGAGAACATTTAATGGCTGCGGCAATGAATGGGATATCTTTGCATGGAGGCTTTATAGCCTATGGTGGTACATTTTTAATTTTTTCTGACTATTGTAAAAACTCAATTAGATTGTCTGCTATTATGAAGCAAAGAGTGATTTATGTGTTTACTCATGACTCTATTGGACTTGGTGAAGATGGTCCAACACATCAACCTATTGAACAATTAGAAGGTTTGAGAAGCATACCAAATTTATTAGTGATGAGGCCTTGTGATGCTATAGAAACGTTTGAGTGCTGGGAAATTGCAATAAAGGAAAACAAAACACCAACAGCATTAATTTTATCAAGACAGTCCTTACCTTTGCTTAGAAAAAAAGTTAATACTAATTTCTCCAGAAAAGGAGCTTACTTTATTAAAAAAAATGTAAAATCAAAAATAACATTTATTGCTACCGGGTCAGAAGTTAGTCTTGCAAAAAAGGTTCAGGACATACTTGTAAAAAAGAATATTATGTCTAATCTAGTTTCAATGCCATGTGTAGAGTTATTTGAAAAAAATACCTCAACATATAAAAATAAAATACTTGGTAATAATCCAAGAATTATAATTGAAGCAGCTTCAGGTAATGGGTGGTACAAATATCTTAGAGAAAATGATCTAATTTTTAGTATGGAAAAATTTGGAGAATCTGGTAAGGCTAAAGAATTATTTGAATATTTTGGTTTTGAAGAAAATAAAATAGTAAAAAAAATTTTAGAAAAATACTTTAAATAAATGGTCAATTTAAAAAAAAATTTTCAAGATGTTTTAGAATTTACTAATAATAAAGTTTGTTTAGTGAGAGTTGATTTAGATATGCCAATTATTAATGGCAAAATTAGCGATTTTACTCGAATGGAAAAGATAATTCCAACATTAAAGCAATTAATTGCAAGAAATAGTAAACTTGTTCTTCTCTCTCATCTTGGTCGTCCAGGTGGAAAAATCGATAATAGTTTAAGTTTAAGTAAAGTCCTTCCACATTTAGAAAAAAATATTGGAAAAACTATTCTTTTTTCTAATGATAATATTATGAGTCCAAAAGTAGAAAAAGAAATTAAAAAACTAGAACCTGGTTCTGTTCTCTTACTTGAAAATATGAGATTTTATAAAGAAGAAGAAAACAATGATTTAAATTTCTCAAAAAAAATAGCAAGCTATGCAGATATTTTCTTAAATGAATCGTTTGCAACATGTCATAGAAACCATGCATCAATAACTGGGATAGCTACTTTTCTTCCATCTTTTCCAGGAAAAATATTTGAATATGAACTTAAAAATCTTAATAGCATTATTAAGAACTTTGAAACAACAATGTCGATAGCTATACTTGGAGGATCTAAAGTATCTTCTAAAATTGGTATAATTGAAAACTTATTAAAAAAGTTCAGTAAATTACTTATTGGTGGTGCTATGGCTAATACATTTTTATATGCAAAGGGATTAAATATTGGAAAATCTTTTTGTGAACCCAAAATGTCTTCAAATGCAAAGGAAATTTTAAGGAAATTTAATGATAGAATAATACTCCCAAATGATGTTATCGTTGTTGATTCTGAGGATTCTGAAGAAAATTTTAGTATAGATATAAATAATGTAAAGAATAATCAAATTATATATGATATCGGTCCAAAAACGAGAAAAAATTTTTATAATGAAATAATAAAATCTAAAAAACTTTTGTGGAATGGACCATTAGGTTTTTTTGAAAAAAAACCTTTTGATAATGGAACAAACTTTGTATCTGGTTCAGTTAAAACTTTAAATAAAAATAGGTTTTTTTCCGTTGCAGGTGGAGGGGATACTATATCAGCTTTGAAAAATGCTCAAACAATTGAACATTTTTCTTTTATTTCAACAGGTGGAGGAGCCTTTCTTGAATTTATAGAAGGAAAATCACTCCCAGGTATTGAGATTTTAAATAAGTAGGTTACATTAAAAATATATGAATAAAGAAATATTAAATAAAAATGCTATTTTTTTGTCTTCACCTCCAAAAGGTATATTGGCTGCAGATGAAAGCACATCAACAATATCGAAAAGATTTGATCAAATAAATCTAATATCAAATTTTGAAAATAGAAGAAAATACAGAGAACTCTTATTTTCTACTAATGATTTAGAAAAATATATTAGTGGAATAATTATGTATGATGAAACAATAAGACAAGAAGATTCATTTGGAAGTAATTTTGTAAAATTACTTAAAAGTAAAGGTATTCATTCTGGTATTAAAGTTGATACTGGAGCAAAAAAACTAATTGGAACTATTGATGAAAAAATAACAGAAGGACTTGATTCACTTAATGAAAGAATGGCTGAATATGCTGAAATTGGAGCAACTTTTTCGAAATGGAGAGCAGTAATTTCAATAAATGAGAACAATCCTAGTGATTATTGTGTTAATTTAAATGCCCATGCTTTAGCAAGGTACGCTAGGATAGCCCAGCATCATAATATTGTTCCCATAGTTGAACCCGAAGTTCTGATGGACGGAAATCATTCAATCGAAATGTGTTTAATTGCCACAAAAAAAACTCTTGATGCAGTTTTTAAAGAATTAATTTTTCAAGGTGTTTATTTAGGTGGAATACTTCTGAAACCAAATATGATTATATCAGGAATAAACAGCCAGAAAAAATCTAATGTGGATGAAGTGGCAACACAAACAATTAACTGTTTAAAAGAGTCTGTGCCTCAAGAAGTACCAGGCATTGTATTCTTATCTGGTGGACAATCAGAAAGTTTAGCAACACAGCATCTTAACTTAATGAATAAACAAAATTATCTTCCCTGGAACTTAAGCTTTTCTTATGGAAGAGCACTTCAACAACCAGTAATACTAAATTGGCTAGGAAAAAAAGAAAATATTGAAAAAGCTCAAGCTGCACTTATTGAAAGATCAAAATTAAACTCATTAGCAACAAAAGGTGATTATAATATTGAGATGGAATCCTCTGTTTCATGAGTTCAGAGATTAAGATTGCCCCATCTATTCTTTCTGCAAATTTTTCTATTTTAGGAGAAGAAGTAAAGAAATTAGATAAATCTGATTGTGACTATGTACATATAGATGTAATGGATGGACATTTTGTCCCAAATCTGACAATTGGTCCAGATATAATTAAATCCATAAGGCATATTACAAAAAAAAAATTTGATGTCCATTTAATGATAAATCCAGTCAAAAATTTTCTTGATAGCTTCATTGAAGCAGGTGCGGATATTATTACTATTCATCATGAAATTGATGATAATGTGATTGAATGTCTAAAAAAAATTAGAAAAAAAAACCTGAAAGCTGGTATTTCGATTAAACCTAACACAACTTCTCATTCTATAAAAAAATATCTTGATTATGTAGATCTGATACTTGTTATGACTGTTGAACCAGGTTTTGGTGGACAAAAATTTTTGAACTCACAATTAACAAAAATAAGTGAAATTAAACAAATAATAGGAAATAGAAATATTGAATTAGAAGTTGACGGTGGAATCACTCTAGAAACTGCAAAAAAAGCTGTAAAAGCTGGAGCGAATGTCTTAGTCTCTGGATCAACAATATTCAAAGGAAAAAACTATCAAGAAAAGATAATTGAACTAAAAAATCAATTTTAATTATGACTATTTTACAAAATTATAAATTATTCCAATATTTTATTTTATTTTTATTTTTTTTATTAATACTTATTTACAAGCAAACACTATCGCAATCAATTCAACAAAACCCAAGTGTAAAAGTTCAAAGCTTAATTAAAAAAAATTTAGGTAACGAAATAAATCTTACAGCCTCAATTGAAGCTAATGAAAAAGTTAATATATCATCAGTAGTTTCTGAAAAAATTAAACTCATTAAGTTTCAAGAAGGTACAATTGTAAAAAAAAATAGTATACTTTTAGAACTTCAGAATGACGAAGAAAAAGCAATTCTTAAACAAGTAAAAGCTGAGCTTGATGAATCAATTCTTAATTTTGATAGAGCAAAAAAATTAAGGAAAGAGGGAAACGCTTCCCAAGCAATGCTTGATAAAAGATTTAAAGAAAAAAAAAAGTTAGAGGGAAAATATGAAGAAATTTTAGCTAAATTAAATGATTTAATTATAAAAGCACCATTTGATGGTTTAATTAGTATAAAAAACTTTAGTGAAGGAGCATTTTTAAAACCTGGTGATGTTATTACTTCTATTTACGACCTTGAAAAAGTTAAAGTAGAACTAAATATTCCTGAGCTTTATATTAATAAATTAAAAATTAAACAAAAATTTTCAGCTAAAGTTTCGTCAATAAATAAAATTTTTACTGGAATAATATATACAAAGGATCCCTTTGTTGATAAAAAAACACGAACATTTAAAGCGCTGGGAATAATTCAGGAAAATGATAACTATATTTTAAAACCTGGCATGATGACTAATGTAATAATTAAGCTTAATACAAAACCAATTAATATGTTGGCCGAGGGTAGTATTATTTATGAAGATGATGAAACTTACGTATTTACTATTAATGAAAAAAAATTAGTATCCAAAAAGAGAGTAATCACAGGAATTAGAAGAAATGGCTTAATTCAAATTTTAAGTGGAGTAAATCAAAATGAACTTATTGTAATTGAGGGAACAAATAAAATACGTTCAGGTACGAAAGTTAAAATAGAAAAATGAATTTCTCAAAATTCTTTATAGAAAAACCAATTTTTTGTACTGTAACATTTTTACTAATAGTCTTAGTTAGTATTTTATCTGTTTTACAATTACCATTAAGACAATACCCTAATATTGAAAAATCAGAAATTACGATAGACACGAGATACCCTGGTTCAGCAGCTTCAGTTATTGAAACTAAAATAACTGAGATTATTGAAAATCAGATAAGTGGTATTGAGGGAATTAAATCAATAACATCAGTTAGTAGAGATGGAAGATCAAAGGTACAAATAGAATTTAATCAAGAGAAAAATATTAACGAGGCAGCGAATGATGTTAGAGATTCTATTTCAAGAATAACTGGGAGATTACCTAAAGATTCTGATTCACCTGAAATTTATAAAATTGATTCAGATTCAGATGCAGTAATGTGGCTAAATTTAACTTCGACTAATATGGGACAAATGGAATTAACTGAATATGCTGAAAGATATTTAGTTGATAGATTGTCAATAGTTCCTGGAGTTGCAAAAATAAGAGTTGCAGGCTCAAAAAAAAAATCAATGAGAATTTGGGTTGACCCAGATTTATTATCTTTATTCAATCTTACAGTTTTAGATATTGAGAAAAAACTATTAGAAGAAAATGTAGAATTTCCTGCTGGAAGACTAGAATCGCAGACCAGAGATTTTACTGTAAGATTACAAAGTAGTATTAATACAATAGAGGAATTTAAACGGTTGGTAATAAAAAAAGGTGAAAACTTTTCATATGTAACTCTTGGAGATATAGCAAAAGTTGAAATAGGTCCTGAACAACCTAGGCAATTATTTCGAGGCAATGGAGAGGAAATGATTGGGTTAGGAATTATAAAACAAACATCTGCAAATCTTATAAAAGTAACATCAGGAATAAAAAATGAGTTCATTAAAATCCAAGAATCACTTCCAAAGAATATTAAAATTTATCAAAGTTATGATACATCTATTTTTGTTTATGAAGCACTAAAAGATGTTATTTTTACTCTGTGCTTAGCAATACTTTTAGTTACATTTGTTATACTAGTATTTTTAAGAAATATTAATTTAACTATAATTCCATTCCTGACAGTTCCGATATCTTTATTAGCAAGTTTTATTTTCTTAAGCTTTTTTGGATTCTCTATAAATTTAATAACGCTTTTAGCTTTAGTTTTGTGTACTGGTCTTGTCGTTGATGATTCAATAGTAATGTTGGAGAATATTTACAGAAGAATTGAAGATGGTGAAGATATAAAAACTGCGTCTATAAATGGTGCAAAAGAAGTTTTCTTTGCAATTGTGTCAACATCAATAGTATTAATTAGTGTTTTTTTACCAATTATTTTCATGGCAGGTGATACTGCAAAGCTTTTTGATGAATTAGCAATAACAATTATTGGAGCAATTTTTTTTTCAACAATTATTTCTTTAACTTTAACACCAATGTTGTGTTCAAAAGCTTTAAACAAAAAATCATTAAACTCTGAACATAATAGTTATTTAATTAAAACTTTATATTTGAAGTTTATTAAAAAATTTCTTGATAAAAATACGACTATGTTCTTTATAATCTTTTTTTTAGTTATTTGTTCTTTAACCCTATTTCATAATGTTTCTAGAGAATTATCACCTAAAGAAGATCGTGGAGCATTTTTTTTAGTTATGAATAGTCCAGAGGGTAGTTCTTATAAAAACACAACACAGCAAATGTTAAAACTTGAAGAAAAGTTAATAGCTTTAAATAAGAATAATGAGGCTAAAAGAATTTTATTAAGAGTACCTAGAAGTTTTTCAGGGTCAGAAAATTTTAGTGATGGATTAGGAATAATAGTTTTAAACCATTGGAATGAAAGAAGAAATATTTGGGAAATTATAGAAGATATAAAAAAAGAAACATCTAACATGGAAGATTCAAAAGTTAGAATTTTTCCTCCCAGAGGACTAGGACAAAGAAGATCTGGACCACAAATACAATTAGTAATAGGAGGACAGTCTTATGAGGAAATTGATAAATATATGGATAAAATAATTACTGAAGTTAATAAAAATCCAAATTTTATTTTTGTTGATACAGATTATAAAAAAACAAGACCACAAATAAAGATATATATAAATCGTGATAAAGCAGCTGAATTAGAAGTTTCTTCATCAGAAATAGGAAGAACACTTGAAATTATGCTTGGTGGAAGAAAAATTAATACATTTATAGACAAAGGTGAAGAATATTATGTTTTAATGCAGGCTACAAGCAACTATAGAGAGCTTCCAGATAATTTGTCATCAATTACAGTTAGATCAAAAAATAAAAATTTAATTAGGTTAGATTCCTTAATCAATATTGAGGAACTCGCAGCTGCAAAAGAGTTAAATAGATACAATAGAATAAGATCTATTACTCTTAAAGCAGGACTTAATAAAAATTATTCACTTGGTGAGGCAATTATTTTTCTCGAAAATATAATAAAAGAAAATAAAAACTCAAATATAAAAATTGACTTTAAAGGACAAGGTAAAGAGTTTAAAGATTCATCTAAACAATTATTTTTTATGTTTTTAATTTCGTTATTAGTAATTTATCTGGTTTTATGTGCTCAATTTGAAAGTTTTATATATCCTTTAATAATAATAATTTCGGTTCCTTTATCATTAACAGGATGTTTATTTGGTTTATGGATTGTTGGAAGTTCTCTTAATATTTTTAGTCAGATTGGTATTATAATTTTGATGGGTATTTCAGCTAAAAATGGAATTTTAATAGTTGAATTTGCCAATCAACTTAAAAGAAAGGGTTCAAGTCTAAGTGAGTCAATACAGAAAGCATGTAATAAAAGATTTAGGCCAGTAATTATGACTGGAATATCAACTATGGTAGGTTCAATCCCTTTAATTCTCAGTTCAGGTGCAGGGAGTGAATCTAGACTAACAATTGGAATAGTTATTTTTTTTGGTTTGCTTTTTTCTATAATACTTACTTTGTTTGCAACACCATACTTTTATAAACTTATTGCTCCATACGCAAAAACATAATCTTAACTAAAGAGGTTTATGAGTTTGGAAGTTTTTTTCACCAAAAAACTTTTTATCTATTTCAAACGTATCCAAATCAAGAGAATAAAATTTATCAAACCATTTTTGCAAATCTTTTCGTATCGATTTATCTGAAGTAATATTTAAAGTTTGAGTTCTTCCTTGTTTGAGCTTTATTATCTTACCATTTTTAACAATATTTTCACCATTCTTAAAAACAAAAACTGCACTCTCAAACATTTTATCAATTTTTTTTTTAGGATTGTAGACTGAAATATCTGCAATACATCCTTCTTTCAGTGATCCTCTATCTTTAAGACCTAATAATCTTGCTGGAGCAGCTCTTGTCATGATTGCTATTTCATACATAGAGTAAATTCTTTTTATATCTTTGAGGTATGATATTTTATTCGAACTTTTATTTACTCTGTCAATTTCCATGCGTCTATAGTCAAGATCCATTAATAACCTAAACAACTTTGGATATGAAGTAAAAGGTGCACCGTTAGGATGATCGGTTGTCAAAAAAACTCGCCATGGATCTTCAATCATCAGGAAAAGTTCCAGACCAATAATCCATTGCAAAGAATTAACATAATTTTTTTCTTTATAATGGTATGGAATAATACCCCCTCCTCCATCTTCGACTTCAGAAATTATCCACTTTTTAGGATTTGAAAATTCTCTGGCATTATATTGTCTTAGGATATCTGAAGAAATAGTTACTGTCGGATTAAACATTACTTGTCCAATATCAACAGTTATATTTTTATTTTTATTTATTGAATTTGCTAACTCCAATGATCCTGATGAAAATCCTCTAGAACCCTTGCTTCCATAACTATAAAATTGTACATGAGCTAAATGCATTCTTCTTCCTTCAGCTCCATCAATTGTATCTAAGGCTGTATTAATATTACCGGCCATACCAAGATTGTTGCAGTGTACATGAAGAGGATGGGGTATTTTTAAATTTTCATTTGCTAGATTTAAAGTTTTCAGAATTTGTCTGGATGAAATGCCATAAGATGGAACTATATCATCTAAATTAAAAGATTTTCCACCTCGTTTAAAAACTTCAGATCCTCCTGCATTGATTACTTTTAAACCTAAACATTTACTAGAATTAATTGTCCAAGATACATAATCATCAATATATGATTGACCTTTTTTATAATGTAAGCTTTCCAATAAAAAATTGTCATTTCCTAAAATTGCCAAACCAGCTTTATCTATCATTGGTATTTTTTCTAGTTCTAAATGTGTAAGAAAGGAATTGATTGGCAAAACTGCTGGCTCTACAACTGTTGTAAATCCCATTTCTGCATATTTGTAACCAGTTCCATTTGTTGTCCATCTAGTTCCTTTACCAGGAAGATGATTTCTATTAGAAAGAGAGTTTTCAACGAATCTTCTATGAATCTCTGGCATTAACAATCTTGCATTATTGACATTACCTCCTGCTATATGAGAATGAATATCTATACCTCCTGCCATCACTATCATATCTTTAGCATCAAATGTATGTTTATAATCTTTTATTTCATTAGTCTTAGGTTCAACAATTTTGTCATCATTTACATAAATATTTTTTTTTTCTTTGTTTAAGTTTTGGGTTGGATCATATACGAAACCATTAATTATTTTAAATTTCATAGGACTCAATATATTTGAATATTATTGAATGTTAACATTATTTTTGTTAGGAATAAGAATCTAACAAAAAATAACTTTATTTTTATTTTTTAATAACAATTTAAACTGTATAATACAATTACAATAATTAATCGATAAAAGGAATTCAAAAATGGATGCAATAAGTCCAAAGAAAGAAACAAGTAATAAAATAGATAAAAAGGTAACACAGGAAGAAGCTGAAAAAGCCGTAAAAGTGCTTATTAAATGGGCTGGAGACAATCCAAATCGAGAAGGATTAAAAGATACACCAAAAAGAGTAGTTAATGCTTATAATGAATTTTTTTCAGGTTATCAAGCTTCACCCACAGAAATTCTCTCAAAAACATTTGATGATGTGAAAGGTTATGATGATATTGTTATGTTAAAAAATATTTCCCTTCATTCTCATTGCGAACATCACATGGTTCCAATAATTGGTAAAGTCCATCTCGCATATTTACCAATTAATAGAGTCGTAGGTATATCAAAATTAGCAAGAATAGTAGATATATTTGCAAAAAGACTTCAAACTCAAGAGACAATGACTCAGCAAATAGGTGAAACTATTCAAAATGCCTTAAACCCAAAGGGTGTTGCAGTTTATATTGAAGCTTATCATCAATGTATGACAACTAGAGGTGTTTCAAAACCTGATGTGTCTACAATTACAAGTTGTTTTCTTGGTGAATTTAAAAATAACGAAAAAATGGAACAAAAATTTCTAAATCTTATTAAAAACTAATGTCATTCATTTTTAAAAAGAGAAATTCTGTAGAGGAAGTAGAAGAAGGAATTGAACTTCAACCCAAATTTGATATTAATGGTTTAATTCCAGTTATAACGACGAATGAATTCAATCATCAGATTTTAATGCACGGCTACATGAATGAAGAGGCCTTAAAGAAATCCATACAAACTGGTTATGCTCATTACTGGTCAAGAAGTAGAAAATGTATTTGGAAAAAGGGTGAAACAAGTGGTTTAAAACAAAAGATAATAGAAATGAAAATTGATGATGATCAAGACTGTATCTGGATTGAAGTTAAAGTTTCTGGAAATGGAGCCAGTTGTCATGTTGGGTACAAATCATGTTTTTATAGAAAAGTTGAATTTAAAGATAAAAGTAATATTAAGTTAAAATTTACTGAGCATAAAAAAGTTTTTAATCCTAAAGATGTATATGGTAATGCACCAAACCCTACGAAGCTCTAAACTTTTTTTATTTTATTTTTTTTTCCCGAATTTACTTTTTTCTGAGTCTTTTAACTTAACTGAGGTTGCAGATGGAATCTTTGTTCACTTTGGTGTTCATGAAGATTCAAATCCATCGAACTATGGTGATATTAGTAATTTAGGTTTTATAATAGGTAAAAAGTCAGTATTAGTTGTTGATGCTGGAGGAACTGAACAAATAGCTGAAAAACTAATATTAAAAATAAAAGAAAAAACTAAGTTACCAATCTCACACTTAGTAATCACACATGGACATCCGGATCATTTTATTGGTAGTTCTGCATTTACTAAATTTAATCCAATTGTTGTTGGTCACGAAAATCTAGAAAGATCATTATCAATGAATTTTAATTTCTATAGATTATTGCAAGCAACAGATATTGAACAAAAAATAGTTTTAGATACAAAGCCTGTTTTACCAAATCTTAAAATAAAAAAAAATGAATCTATAGAAATTGATTTAGGTGAAAGAAGATTAATTATTAAGGCTTGGCCAAGTGCACATACTGATAATGATTTGTCAATTTTTGATTTAAAAACTAATATAATTTGGTCTGAGCTTTTTTTTGAAAAAAGAATACCATCGATCGGTGCGAGTATTTTAGGTTGGAAAAAAAATCTAGAAGCTATAAAAAAAGATTCAGTCAAAATGATAATACCTGGTCATGGTGCTTTTGGTGAAAAAAATAAGATTATTGATCCTATGCTCAACTACTTTAATAGAATAATTGACCATGTAAGAAATGCCCATAAAACAGGTAAAACAATTGAAGAAACCACCCAAAATAAAAAAATAAATAATATAGAAAATTGGTTATTATTTAATGAATATCATATCAGAAATGTCACAAAAGCTTACTCAGAACTTGAATGGGAGTAATATTGGTTTTTAAAATAAAATTATTCTAAGGTTATTTAATTTATTACTTTAAATTTAAAATTACATATACTAGATTTAAATTAGTATATTTATTTAACGGAGGAGAAAAAATGGATGCATCTATATTAAATTATAGCGTGAATGATAATGTTGCAAAATTTTTATCATCAAAGAAAAAACTTTTTATAAACGGAAATTGGGTTGATTCCAAATCAGGAAAAACTTTTGATGTTGAAGATCCTGCAACTGGAAAAAAAATAGCTACTTGCTCCGCAGGCGGAGAAGAAGATATAAATTTAGCAGTTAAAGCTGCGAGAACAGCTTTCGACTCAGGAAAATGGGGTAGTGTACCTCCAAATGAAAAAGGTAAAATTATATGGAAAATTGCAGATTTAATTGATGAACATACCGAAGAATTATCTCAATTAGAATCTTTAGATAACGGAAAGCCAGTTGGTATAGCAGCAGCAGCAGATGTTGCATTATCTTCAGATATATTTAGATACATGGCTGGTTGGGCAACAAAGATAGAAGGAGAAACTATTCCTATTTCTGTACCTTACACACCTGGTGCTCAATATCATAGTTATACATTAAGAGAACCTGTTGGAGTTGTTGGACAAATTATACCTTGGAATTTTCCACTTTTGATGGCAGCTTGGAAACTATCAGTTGCGCTAGCGGCCGGTTGTACCATAATTCTTAAACCTGCTGAACAAACACCACTCTCTGCATTAAGGTTAACAGAAATTATTAATGATTCAGGAATCTTACCTGAAGGTGTATTAAATGTTGTAACTGGATTCGGTGAAGAAGCAGGTGCTCCTTTAGCTGCTCACCCTGACGTAGATAAAGTTGCATTTACTGGATCAACAGAAGTTGGAAAAATTATAACAAGAGCAGCAACAGGAAATCTAAAAAAAGTATCTCTTGAGTTAGGTGGAAAATCTCCAACTATAGTTTTTCCTGACGCAGATGTTGATGCTGCTATTGCCGGTGCAGCAAGTGCAATATTCTTTAATCATGGCCAATGCTGTTGTGCTGGTTCTAGATTATTAGCTCATGAAAAAATATTTGATCAAGTAACTGAAGGCATCGCAAAAATAGCATCAAATATTAAGGTAGGTCCTGGAATGAATGCTGATACCGAAATGGGACCTTTAGTTTCAAATGAGCAATTTGAAAAAGTTTCGGGTTACATTGATTCGGGTAAAAGCGACGGTGGTGAAATTGTTGCTGGAGGCAAATATGATAATTCAAGTGGTGGACATTTTGTTCATCCGACTGTATTTGCTAAAACAAATTCTGATATGTCAATTGTCAAGGAAGAAATTTTTGGACCTGTTCTTTGCGCACAGCCTTTTTCAGATCAAGATTTAGATAAAATTGCTACTGCAGCAAATAATACAACTTTTGGTCTTGCAGCAAGTGTATGGACAAAAAACATAAGCACAGCTCATAAATTAGCTGCAAAAATTAGATCAGGAACTGTTTGGATTAATTGTCATAATATTTTTGATGCATCACTTCCATTTGGTGGTTATAAAGAATCTGGATGGGGCAGAGAGATGGGTCACGAAGTACTAAAAAACTATACTGAATTAAAAGCAGTAACTGTTAACCTTTAACAATATAATATAAAAAGTCAGGTAATATTTTTTTCCTGACTTTTTATAACTTAAAAAATTGGCAGAAAAAAAAATACAATTACAAAAAGATTTTGTAAAATTAGTAAAATTACAAAATGCACTAAGTGTTATATTATCTTTACTAGTTTTAATAATTTACTTTTCTTTTATTGTAATAATTGGTTTCAAACCTGAATTATTCTCATTCACACTGAATCAAACTTCTTTAACTTTTGGAATAATATCAGGACTTAGTATTATCATTACTTCTATCATGTTAACTATATTCTATGTATTAGTTTCTAATCACAAACTTGATAAAATTAGAAATAAAATATTGAAAAATGAGTAGTAATTATTTTGCAGCAGGTATTTTTACATTATTTGTATTAATCACTTTAGTAATAACTTATTTTGCATCAAGAGAAACAAAAAATAAGAAAAGCTTTTATGCAGCAGGTGGAAAAATTACTGGTTTACAGAATGGCTTAGCTATTGCTGGAGACTATATGTCGGCAGCTTCTTTTCTTGGTATTTCTGGTTTAGTTTTTTTTTCAGGTTTTGATGGCTTAATATATTCGATTGGTTTTTTAGTTGGTTGGCCAATTATCCTTTTTCTATTAGCTGAAAAATTAAAAAATCTTGGTAAATATACATTTGCGGATGCTACTTCAATAAGGTTAGATCAAAAATACATCAGGATTTTAGCATCATTTGGAACTCTTACTACAGTCCTGCTATACCTAATTGCTCAAATGGTAGGAGCAGGAGGATTAATTCAAACATTATTTGATTTACCATATAATTATGCAGTATGGATAGTTGGTTTATTAATGATAACTTATGTGAGTTTTGGAGGTATGATTGCGACTACATGGGTACAAATTATTAAAGCGATTTTATTAATATTTGGAGCAACCGTTTTAGCCTTGTTAGTTTTAATTGATAATGGATTTAATTTGAATACTTTATTTACCAAAGCTACTATTATTCATCAAAATGGAAAAAATATACTATTCCCTGGTCAGTTAATTTCTGATCCTATTTCTGCAGTTTCATTAGGAGTGGCATTAATATTTGGTACTGCTGGTCTACCACATATTTTAATGAGGTTTTTCACAGTTCCGGATGCTAAAAGTGCAAGAATTTCTGCTGCATATGCAACAACTTTTATTGGTTATTTTTATATTCTAACATTTATTATTGGATTCGGAGCAATAATCGCACTCTCTAATAATACTCTTTATCAAGATATTTCAGGAAATCTTATTGGTTCAAATAATATGGCAGCTATTCATTTATCTCATGCGATAGGAGGTGATTTATTTCTTGGTTTTATTTCAGCAGTTGCATTTGCGACAATACTTGCAGTAGTTTCTGGATTAACTTTAGCAGGCGCTTCGGCTATTGGTCATGATTTGTATGCTTATGTAATTTGTAAAGGAAAAAGTAGTGAAAAAAAAGAAATCCTTGTTTCTAAAGTTTCAACAATTTTTTTAGGAATATTAGCTATATTTTTAGGTATTTCATTTGAAGGACAAAATGTTGCATTCATGGTTGGATTAGCTTTTGCAATTGCAGCTAGTGTAAATTTCCCAGTTCTTTTCTTATCTATAACATGGAAAGGATTAACAACAAAAGGAGCGGTTTTAGGAGGATTCATTGGACTTTTTAGTGCAGTTATTTTAGTTATTACAGGTCCGGTTGTATGGGTTGATATTTTAGGGAATGAAAATCCAATATTTCCATATAAATATCCTGGATTATTTTCAGTTTCTTTATCGTTTATTTCAATTTATTTAATTTCAAAAAATGATCCATTTAGCAAAACATCAAAACATCAAAGATTATTTGAAAAGCAATATATTCAATCCTATTTAAATAAAAATTGATAATGTTTGAAGATATTAATTCTCCCAATCCAAAAGAAATTAAACTATGGATGATAGAAGTTAAGCTAACAATTACTGATGCATCTTATGCTCTCGGTATCAGTAAAAGACAATTCTCAAGATTTCTATCTGGAGAAACTAAAGCAAAAAAAGTACATGGTTTAGCAATGCAAATGCTTTGGTTAGTTGAAGAAAATAGAAAAGATATTGAAAAAAGTTCAGAATCAAAAAAAAATAAAAACAAAAAAAAGATTAAGATTAATATAAAATAATCACTTATTCAGCATATAATTTAATCTTTTAATTTCATGTCTTGTTTTTTTTATAACATCAAGAATTAGCCCAGAAAAAAAACAAAGAAAAGATATAACCATATTAATTGAAGCTAAAATAGCTGAAGGTATTTTTTCCACATAACCAGTTTCAAAAAATTCATATAATACAGGAGTTCCAAATGATAATGAAAGTAAAAAGAATAGTATACTCAAAATTGTAAAAAAGAATAAAGGCCTTTCATCTTTTATTAAAATTAGTATTACATTTAATATCCTTATCCCATCTTTTAAAGTGTTCAGCTTACTTACTGAACCCTGAGGTCTAGATCTATAATTACAATCAACTTCATATATTGGTAATCTTTGTTCAAGAGCATGAATAGTTAATTCAGTTTCAATTTCAAAACCTTTTGAATTACCAGGAAATGATTTTATAAACCGTCTTGAAAAAATTCTAAAACCTGAAAACAAATCATCAATCTGATTTCCAAAGATTAATTTAACTAAACTTGAAAATATTTTATTTCCTAGTTTATGACCTAACCTATATGCTTGTTTTTCTGAAGCAACCCTTCTTGCAACTAACATGTCAAGATTTTTATCATTAAATATTCTTATCATTTCTTTTATTTTGGAAACATCATATGTATTATCAGCATCAATTAGTATGAACAAGTCTCCATCAACATCAGAAAACATTCTTCTAACCACATTACCTTTCCCTGGAAATTTAACTTCATGAATATTAGCTCCACATCTTAATCCTTCTTTTATTGAGTTATCAGAAGAATTATTATCAAAAAGATGAAAAGTTGCATTTGGTAATTGATGTTTAATATCGTCTATAACATTTTTAATAGTTTTTTCTTCATTAAGACATGGAATAAGAACAGAAATATTTTGTGAACCTGACATTAATCTTTGACAAAAGTAATCGTATTTTTATCTTTTTTATAAAAAGAATATCCATAATCATTAAAATCCTTAATATCCTTGTAATTTGTTATTTTATTTTTTAAAACAAACCGTGCCATTGCACCCCTACATTTTTTTGAAAGCATCCCTATTTGCTTCAAGTCCCCATCTTTATTAATTAGAAATTTAACTGATATAATATCTACATTAATATCTTTTGAATTAATACATTTAAAATATTCATTAGATGAAAGATTTAATAAAAAATTAGATTTATTTATTTCTAGTTCGTTATTTAAGGATTTAGTTATCTCATGTTCCCAAAAACCATATAATGAATTATCGAAAATTTTTTGGACATTTGTTCCCATCTCTAATCTATAAGGTTGAATTATATCAAGAGGTTTCAATAAACCATACAAACCAGAGAGAATTCTGAGTTTTTTTTGAGCGTATTCAATTTCTGAAATACTAAAAGAATTAATATCAAGTCCTACAAATGTATCTCCGGAAAAAGTAAAAGCTGCAGGTTTTGAATTTTCAGAATCTTGGGTATTTGAAAAATTTTGAAATCTATTATAATTTAATTCTGAAAGATCATCACTTATATTCATTAAATGCTTGATATCTTTTTTTGACAATTTTTTCAGTTTTTCAACTAACTTTAAAGTATTATTAAAAAAAATAGGTTCCGAAACCTGAAATTTAAAATTTTCAGAAATTAGATTAAGTTTTTTTGCAGGTGAAATTATAATCATTTAAATAAAATAATAATGTATCTTTCTAAAAAGACAAACTTAAATTTTATCTAATAATCTTCCAAGAACCGCTATTTTCTCTACAAGCCGTATCAAAATAAGTTGACGGTTTGCTTTTTACTAAATATATGTGTTCTATCAGTCTACACTCCGGATGTTTATAATAATTTTTAACAATTACAACTCCTTCATTCCCAGATTTCTTATTTTTCCAATATCCATTTAAACCAATTTGATTTCTTTCTAATGTATTAAGTAAAGCAGATTTATAGTAATAATAATCATTCTTTTCTAAATAATCTCCAAGATAGCCACCAATCAAATAACCTGTTGCTGAACCTATTAAAGTTGTGAAAATATCTCCATCTGAAAATTTATATGCAGCATAACTTGCTCCAGATGAAGTTATTATTTCTGCAATACTTTTTTTATTAATATCAGAATAGGTGCATCCGTTAATAAAAAGTAAAAAAATATAAAAAGATAACTTTAACTTACTAATCATAATATTTCCTAATTAAATAATCTCTTTTTTCTTTCTTGATCATAAAGTCATTAATTAGAGATCTTTTTTGATTGTTAATCCCTTTAAATGTTGGACTGTTTTTAAATTTAATTTTTTTAATTGTTGAAAAGTCATTAAGACTGTAAATCTCATTTTTAGTATTTTCTAAATTAGAATATTTTGAAAATTGTTTGGACTTATCATATGCTAACGGTGATAAATCTTTAAAAGTATCAGGAATAATACCTAATGGTTCAAAAAAGCCAGTTTCAAATAATTGTTTTACAACAAATCCTGTAGCTCCTGAAAAAGCTAAATATTGCAAAGAGTAACTTAATGATCTAGTTTGAGGATTTGATACAGCAGAAGAACCTTCAGAACCAAAAACCTCAGAGAATGAACCTGCTTTGGCAGAATTGAACAAAAAGATAGTTAATACAGCTAAAATTAGTTTTTTCATTATATAATATATATTTTTATATTTAACGACTCAGCTATTTATTATTTAGAAATAAAACTAATAATATTTGGCTTTTATATTTAATTCGTCAACTACATCTAGATAATATATTAAATCAGAATTTGTTAATATTTTAGGACTTTCAATAGATTTTGTTTTTTGTCTTGAATGTTTAAGCAAAACTTCATTTTTCTTTTGATAAACATTCTTTTCCGAAAGTGAATTATCAACATATTGATCGAAAATAATAGGTAAAGAGGTAACAATTGCAATTTCAGCAAGAGTAAACGCATCCGCTTTCTCGTTAAGAAAAAAACATACTAAAAGTAAATATAAAATTCTCATACTTACGTATAAAAACACTATAAATTTAAAAAGTAAACAAGTTATTTAAAGAAAAGACTAATAAGATATTTAAAATACAACAACAATTTCACAAATCTTAACTCTACTAGAAGATTTAATTGTAATATTTCTTTGAACTTTTAGTTCAAATATTTTAAATATTCCGCTCGCCCATTTTAGAAATGCCTTCAAATTAGCTTCCTCAAAATTAAGTAAAGATTTAAAATCATAAAAAGTTAATTTTTAATCTAAACCTAATTCATAAAAAGGAATAAATCCTATAAAAAATTTGCATTCTACTTCTTTAATATATTTAAATACATCTTTATAAACTGGTTTATCAAACCAATCATTTAACAAATAATAG
>MDTB01219869.1_pt1 | contig 35478 bp, 35 predicted proteins | sample 811161 | NCBI WGS metagenome assembly MDTB01 (sample SAMN05326650, study PRJNA326480) | marine metagenome | isolation source: seawater | place: Mediterranean Sea | collected 2009 | reverse complement strand
TTTTAGCTGATGAAAAAAACAAAATTATACTTCTTGATTTGAATAATGGTGAAAAAGTTGATGAATTATATACTCAACCTGCCAAAATGGTTTCTGGATTTGAGAGCAATTTAGCTTTTGATAAAAATAATAATCTCCTTTTTTTATCTACAAATGGCAGTTTATACTCGCTTAATTTATTAGAAAATAAAATAGTTAATTGGTTTAGAAATATAAATTATGACAGCTCAGTTTCATTTAACTCAAAACCAATAACTGTTTATAACAATAGAATTCTTATCACCACAGAAGATCATATTTCTTTATTTACAATAGATGGTCAATTTGTATGGAGTATGAAATTCAAGTCTAGTGTTAAGCCAATTATTTCAGGAAATATAGCTTATGCTGTAAGTGACAATAATTTTCTTGTTGCTTTCAGTGTTAAAGATGGAAGCATTTTATTTTCAAAAAAAATATTACCTATTATAAATGAAAAAACTGATAAAAATTTTAGCAAAAAAATTAAAAAGATAAATCAAATACTAATCACTAACGGTAAAATATTACTTATAACTAAAAATTCATATTTTATTGAACTCCAGTTAGATAAAAAAGTTAACTTGGTTTCAGTTAAAAAAAAACCATTCCGTATTCAAAGTGAAATCATAATTGCGAATAATAAAATGATTGTCGTTAGTAAAAAAAATCAGATTTTTAATATTTTTTAGGTACTTGACTTATTGCTTAATAATGAAAGTTGTTGAATTTTTTCATCTCCAAGGTTATCCAAGGGTTTAATTGGATATTCTCCAGTAAAATAGTGATCACTAAATTGAGGGTAATTATTATTCCTTTTTTCTTTAATTAAAGCTGCATATAATCCCTCTATACTTAAAAAATTTACACTATCAGCCCCTAAATATTCGCAAATCTTTTTTATATCTTTATTGCTTGATAAAAGCTCTTTTTTTGTAGGCATATCAACACCATAAAAATCAGGAAATTTTATTTCAGGGCAAGCGATTTGAACATGAACTTCTTTAGCACCTGCTTTATAAAGCATTTTTACAATTTTGCTGCAGGTAGTGCCTCTTACTAAAGAGTCGTCAATTAAAATTACAGATTTATTTTTTAAAATACTGTTTGTAGGACTTAGTTTTAACTTTACTCCAAAGCTCCTTATGTTTTGCGTTGGTTCTATGAAAGTTCTCCCTACGTAATGATTTCTTATTAATCCTAGTTCAAATTTAATGTTCGAAACTTGCGAATAACCTATAGCCGCTGGCACTCCTGAGTCAGGCACGGGAACGACTATATCAGCTTTAGTTTTACTTTCCTTATATAATTGAGCTCCTAACCTCTTTCTATATTCATAAGCACACTCACCATTAATAATGCTATCAGGTCTAGCAAAATAGATATATTCAAAAACACATGGTTTTGACTTTATTTTATTAAAAGGTTTTACACTTTTAACAATGTTGTTTTCTACCACTACTATTTCACCGTTTTCTACTTCTCTGATAAATTTTGCCCCAACAATATCTAATGCGCATGTTTCTGAAGCAAATATGTAAGAGTCTCCAAGTTTGCCTATTACTAGCGGTCTTATTCCTAAAGGATCTCTTATTCCAATAAGTTTTTTATTTGTTAATATAACAAGCGCATATCCACCTTGAATTTTAAACAGTGTTTCAGTAATTTTTTCTAAAATTTTCTCTCTTTTTGATTGAGCAATGAGTTGAACAATAGTTTCAGTGTCACTTGTTGTTCTAAATATTGAACCATTTCTAACCAAATCATTTCTTAAAGAAATAGCATTTGTTAAATTACCATTGTGCGCAATGCTCAAACCCCCATGATAAAGATCGGCGAAAAATGGCTGAATATTTCTTAGTGAAGTTTCTCCAGTAGTTGAATATCTATTATGTCCTATAGCTGAATTCCCAGGCAGTTTTTTTATTATTTCTACTTTAGTAAAATGATCTCCTACTAAACCCTGTCGTTTCTCAGAGTGAAAGCTATTACCATCAAAAGAGACTATTCCACATCCTTCTTGTCCTCTGTGTTGTAAGGCATGTAATCCTAATGCAACTAATCTAGCGGCGTCCTGATGGCTTGATATGCCAAAAACACCACATTCTTCTCTTAATTTGTCTAAATCAAATTTTTTCAATTTTTTCTTTCGTATCAATGAAATCTTCACCAGACGGAAATTCTTCTATTAAAATTTCACTTCCTTTTTTAACCAAATCAAACGAAAAAGCTTCCTCTGCAGATATACCCCAATTCTGAAAGGGATAAAACCAATTTAATATTGAAAATACACACACCGAAACCACATATCCTTTAAAAAAACCGAATAACATACCAAAAGTTTTGTCAATAGATCCAACCCCAGTCCAAGTTATAGCTTTACCGAGTCCTTTTCCAATAATGATTGTTAAGAAAAGAGTAATGACAAATATTACTATTCCTAAACCAACACTATTTATAAACTCAGACTCAATATAATCACTCACAGTTGGCTGAATCTTTGGAACCAGCAAGATCGTTACAATAGTAGAAATGACCCATTTCATAAAAGAAATTAAACTTAACGAAAACCCCTTTAAAAAACATTGGATAACACAATAAATAAAAATTATCACAACAATTAAATCAAAAAAATTTAAGTTATCTATAATATTTTCAAAAAGACTACTCATTATATGAGTTTACTTTCTTCACTTCCAAAAGGTTTATAAGTTATTAATAATTTAGGAAGTAAAGTTAAGACAGATATCATAGCCAATAACATTGCTATACCTGTAAAAACACCAAAATAAATTGTAGGAATAAAATTCGACAGCACAAGAATTGAAAAACCAAAAACAATTGTAATAGAGGTATTTAAAATAGCAATTCCCACAGTGCTATGACATCTGTCCAGTGTTTTGTCATAATTATTTATTTTTTTAAACTCTTCTTTAAACCGATAAATATAATGAATGCTATTATCTACAGCAATTCCTATTGTTATTGCCGCTATTGTTATTGTCATCATATCTAATGGTATTCCCATTAAACCAATAATTCCTAATATAAAAAAAGCAGCTATAAAATTTGGCACCACTCCAATTAAAGATAATGTAATGTTTCTAAATAATATTAAGAACATCAAAAAAATACCAAGCATTACAATGCCGAGTGTAAGAATTTGAGATTTGAATAAACTTTGTAATAGATTATTAAATAAAATTAAGACCCCAGCTAATTTATACTCTTCTTTATTCAAACCGATTTTAGTATTTAATTCCTCATCTATTTTTTTAATCAAATCGTTACGTCTTAAATTTTCTAAAGAGTCTTTTATTCTTAAAGTCACTCTTGCCTCATCTTCTTCAACTGATATATAAGGTGAAATAATTTCTTTCTTTATCTCATTGGGTATTTTACTATATAGAACAGCAATTTCTAAACTTTGTAATTCCTTTTTATTTAAGTCTTCAGCCACTCTCAAAATTGAGCCGAAAGATAAAACTTTCCCAACTTCTGGTAAAGAGTCTAAATAATCGTGAACTTTTAATATCTTATCCATTTTATCTCTTGTAAACCAATATTTAGATTTATCTTCATTACTTTTATCATCCTCATCCCATTCAGCAAATTCATCATCTTCTTTTTCTTCACTCTGTTGAGTTGGAAATTTAATTATTATGTTTAAAGGCGTAGTTCCTCCTAGATCGTCATCAATTTTTTTCATCCCTTTGTAAATTTCTGTTTCCTTATCAAAATAGTTTATAAAACTATTTTCAACTTCTAATTTGAATATACCTATAACACTAGCAACAATTATAATTGCTGTAGTACCAAAGATAAAAATACCACTTTTTTTTGCTACAGATCCTAGAGTTTTAGTAATGAAAGATTTTTCAGTATCTTGAACATTGATTTCATTTTCAGAAGAAAAAATATTTAAAAGACATGGTAAGAGGAGAAAGGTAACCAGCAAGGACACTATCAAGCCTAAAGTCATCATCCATCCAAAATCTATAATGGGTTTAATACCGCTGAAGATTAAAGATAGGAAAGCACAAATTGTGGTTAAAACAGTATATAAAATTGGCAACATCATCTTTTGACTAGCTTCTAAGACTGCCTGATTTTTACTTAAGTAAGTATGTTCCTTCTTTAGTTGAAGGAATCTAACTGTTAAATGAATATTCATAGCCATATTAAGAATAAGCATTAAGGCTATAAAGTTTGAAGATATCACTGTTACCTTCCACCCAATTAATCCAAGAAGTCCAATCATAATTGTGACTGATGTTGCACAACCTAACAATGGCATAATAACCCACTTAATATTTCTAAAAATGAACCAAAGTGTAAAAATAATAAAAATAAAAACTCCTATACCAAATACCATTATATCACTCTTAATATAACTCATCATGTCATCTGCAATCATAGGTATACCACCTAAATGAATTTTAGCGTTCTCACCATACTTAGTTATGATTTCTCTAATTTCAGATATATTTTGATGATTTCTTTTATTGTACAAATTTTTATAATCTTCATATTCTTTTAAAAAATTTTTGTATTTCTTTTTTTCTGAACTACTAGGTTTTTTTTCTATACTATCAAAATAATATTTCTCTTTTAGTTTTATATAATCGCTCAATCGTTCATCAGTTTTTAAATAAACAACTATTCCAGAAGTTTTCCCATCCTCACTAATGACATAATTTCTATATATTGGACTATTAAGTATTTCTTGAAATCCACGATTTTTATCAAGCTTCGGATAAGCAAGTGTTTTATAATTTTTAAGTCTTTCCATTAAAGAATCGTCGCTACTTTTAAGTAAAGGAACATCAATTATTGTTATGACACTATCCACCCAAGTTAATTTTTCGATTTTCGATTTTAATAATTGAATATTTATAATTGTATCTTCATCTATGAAATTTGTTACAGGAGAATAAGTTAAAAAAAGAAAATCTTTTGAACCGTATCTACTATTCACTTCTCTTAAATATTTTAAATCTTTATCGCCTTCTAATAATAATGCATCTGAAGATGCATCCAAATTAAAATTTTTCGAAAAATAAAATGAAATAACAATTATTACAGCAATTAATAAAAGTGTAAATTTGTGAAAATCTGATATCAATTTATTATAAAATTTTAAAAACATAGGCAATTAAATGATATATCTTAAAATTGAAAAAAATGAAAAAAGTTATTTTGTCTAAGATTTCAAATCTTTGAATTTTGTGTACATTCCCTCAAATTCCACTTGAATATTTCCTGTAGGACCATGTCTTTGTTTGCCGATAAGTATTTCGGCCAATCCAGCTATATCGTTCATTTTTGACTGCCATTCTGCATGCTCGATCGAACCTAGTTTTGGTTGTTTTTTTTCTTCATAATATTCCTGTCTAAAAACAAATAATACTACGTCAGCATCTTGTTCGATAGAACCGGATTCTCTTAAATCAGATAATTGAGGCTTTTTATCGTCTCTTTGCTCAACTGCTCTCGAAAGCTGTGATAAAGCTAAAACGGGAACACTCAATTCTTTGGCCAATGCTTTAAGTCCTTGAGTTATTTCTGATATCTCCTGAACACGATTGTCATTTTTTTTTGAATTTGTTCTCATCAACTGAATGTAGTCGACTACTATTAAATTTAGACCGAATAGTCTTTTAATTCTTCTAGCCCTATTACTTAATGTAGATATTGTAATAGCAGGTGTTTCATCTATATATAGCGGGAGATCATAAATGTCTCTTGACGTTTCAATGTACCTGCTTAACTCTTCTTCAGTAGCTTTACCTCTCCTTATATCATTAGATTTAATTCGAGACTGTTCAGATAGAATTCTTGTTGAAAGTTGTTCTGAAGACATTTCTAAAGAAAAGAAGGCTACAGATGATTTTGAATCTTTAAGTTGTATATTTTTAGCAGCATGGTAGGCTATATTGGTAGCTAACGCAGTTTTACCCATTGATGGTCTTCCAGCAATTATAACTAAATCAGATTTATGTAAACCTCCTAATTTTTCATCAAGGTCTGTAAGTCCAGTTGGAACTCCAACAATTCCTTGATCACTTTTCATAGCCTGTTCTGCCATATTAATTGATTGATCAAGAGCTACGTTAAATTTTAAAAAAGACTTTGAAAAGGTTCCTCTTTCTGCGAGGTCAAACAAAAGCTTTTCAGCATCCTCAATAATCAAGTCTGAAGCTTTGTCTTCGTCAAAATTAAGGGTATTTTCTTTAATGTTTTGCGAAATTTTTATTAATTCTCTTTTTACGTAATTTTCGTGAATAATTTTTGCGTAATCAATTGCTTGTTTAACTGAAGCTGAAAATCTTGTGAGTTTAACTAAATACTCTACTCCACCGACATCCTCTAAACCTTCATTTTTTTCAAAATAATTTTTTAAAGTGATAGGGTTAGCAATCATACCTTTGCTATTTAGATTATGGATAACTTCGTAAATTTTGATATGAATTGGATCGTAAAACTTTTCACTATTAACAATGTTGGCTATTTCATCAATTATGTCATTATTAACCAAAACAGAACCAATTAGATGTTGTTCAGCCTCAATATTTGAAGGTATATGTTGAATATTTTTGTTGTTTGATTGTACGTCTAACTTTTCCATTTAAATATTCTAGACGTTCTTTAAAGAACATTAAACTTTAAGTTACACACTTTTTTTTCAACCTGTGGAAAAACTATTTACTACCCAATTTATCAATTTTATCGACAATTAAAAATATCTTTGTTTGCACTTCAGAGTGAAGGTTAATATTTATTTCAAATTGCCCAATTTTATTAATATCTTTTTTAATTATAATTTCTGAAGGTCCTACTTCTGTCTTCAGATTATCTGATATTAATTTTGAAATCTCTTTAGGTTTGATAGGAGCAAATAACTCACCGTTTTCTTTAATTTCTTTAAATGTTTTAATTTTTTTATTTTTGATTTTATTTGCCTTTTCTAAAAACTTACTTTTAATTTCGTTATTTTTTTTATTCAGCTCTGCTTTATTTTTATTTACTATTTCAATATTTTCTTTATTAGCTCTTAAGGCTTTGTTATTTTTTAATAAGAAATTTCTAGCATATCCGTTTTTTACTTTTACTAGATCTCCTATCTTTCCCAATTTTGCAATATTTTCCAATAAGATAATTTCCATTATTATAAAATTCCTAACATTTTAGCTTTTTTAATTTCCCTAGCAAGTTTTTTTTGTTTACCTAAAGATACGTTACTTATTTTAGATGTTATGATTTTGTTTGTTTCTGTAACATATTTTTGCAACAACGAAATATTTTTATAATCTATTACCGGAGCCCCTTTAACAGAAAATGGACATTTTCTTGAAAATCTAGAGTCACTTTTTTGAAAAAGACTAAGTTTATTAAGTGAGTTTCTTGAATTTTTAAATTTACCTTTTCTTTTTTTCATGATGCTTTAGTTTTGTTAAAATATTCAGTCTTTAAATCTAAGTTTTTGTATTTTACTATTAAAAATCTTACAATATTATTATCTATTTTGCATTTGGATTTAATCTCTTCTAACGTTTTATTTTCACCTTCTAGCTTAAAGTGAATAAAATATCCTTTTGTATAATTTTTTATTTTTCTTTTGAAATTTAATAATCCCCACTTCTCAATTTTGAGAACTTTGCCTGAATTTTGATTTATTAAATCTTGATATTTTTTTTCAATAGCATCAACGTCTTTTTGAGAAAGATTTTGCTTAGCAACTAGCGTATGTTCATATAAATTCATAAAAATAAGTATTAATATTTAGCGCGTTTTATACTATTATAAGTTTATCTTTTCAACATGAATTATAAGTATTTAAATCAAATAAAATGAGAGCATTATTATTTCCAGGGCAGGGGTCGCAAAAACAAGGGATGGCCTCAGAATTTGAGGCAAACTTTAAAGTTGTTAAAGAAATATTTTTAGAAGCTGATGAAGCTTTAAATTTTGATCTTACAAAAATTATTTTAAATGGTTCAGACGCAGATTTAAAAAAGACGGAAATTACACAACCAGCAATTTTAGCGACGAGTTATGCTATTTTTACTGTTTTGAAAAAAGAATATAATTTAAGCAATCATAATATAAAATTTTTTGCTGGGCATTCCTTAGGAGAATATACTGCTCTTGTTTCCTCAGGATCACTAAAATTTAGTGATGCTATCAAACTAGTTCATAGTAGAGGTAAACTTATGCAAGAGGCTGTGCCTGAAGGAAAAGGAAGTATGTTAGCTGTAATGGGTACCGAGGTTGATGAATTAAATAGCTTCTTAAAAAATTTAAAAAAAGAAAATGGAATTTGCGAAATAGCTAACAACAACTCAATTGGTCAAATTATTTTAAGTGGAGACAAAAAGGCGATTGTTGAGGTAAATGAAATTTTAAAAACTAATAAAAAAAGAAGCGTTTTATTGCCAGTAAGCGCTCCTTTTCACTGTTCGCTAATGAAACCTGCAGCTGAAAAAATGAAGTTTTTACTTAACGATATTACCTTTGACAAACCAAATGTAACATTAATAGGAAATGTTGATGCCTTACCTATAGATAAGAAAGACAATATAAAAGAGTTATTATATAAACAAATTTTTTCTCAAGTAAGATGGCGAGAAAGTATAGAATATATGATAAAAAATGATGTAAAAGAGTTTATTGAAATTGGTCCTGGAAAAGTGTTAAGTGGATTAGTAAAGAGAACTAGCGATAATGTTGAAATTAAAAATATTAATTCAATTGATGATATTAAAAAATTAGATGATAGATCTTAAAAATAAAAAAATACTAATTACAGGCGCTACCGGAGGAATAGGAGGAGCATTAGTTGAAAAATTTAGTTCTCTAAATGCAGAGGTTTGCGGAACAGGTACTAACGAAGAAAAAATAGCTTTACTCAAAACTAAATTTCCAAAATCAAAATTTAAAAAATTTGATATCTCCAACCATTCTGGAATTGAAGAATTTATTGATAACGTAAACAATGATTTAGGTGGACTGGATGTATTGGTAAATAACGCTGGGATTAATAGAGACAGTTTATCTTTGAGAATGAAAGATGATGACTGGAAAAAAGTAATCGACGTAAACCTTACATCTACTTTTTTACTAACCAAACATGCTATAAAAAAAATGTTAAAGGGTAAAACTGGAAGAGTAATCAACATAAGTTCAGTTGTAGGACATACTGGAAATTTAGGTCAGTCTAATTATGCAGCTTCTAAAGCAGGAATAATTGGTATGACTAAGAGCCTTTCCATAGAATATGCAAAAAAAAATATTACAATTAATTGCGTTTCACCAGGCTTTATTGTTTCTGACATGACAGAAAAAATACCACAAAAAATAAAGGAAATATTAATATCTAAAATACCCATGGGCAAATTGGGTTCAGGGGAAGATGTATCTAATTGTGTAGCCTTTTTATCTTCAGAAGAGGCGTCATACATAACTGGCGAGACAATTCATGTTAATGGCGGAATGTATATGCCTTGACAATTGTTATTATTAATCTTAGTAAGATTATATTAACAAAAATAAGGAATATTCATGTCAAAGGAAATTGGTTCAAAAGTAAAAAAAATAGTAGCAGATCATTTAGGTGTCGAAGAAGAAAAGGTTGTTGATGAAGCAAGCTTTATAGATGACCTAGGAGCTGATAGTTTAGACACTGTAGAACTAGTAATGGCTTTCGAAGAAGAGTTTGGTTCAGAAATTTCTGATAGTGAAGCAGAAAAAATTCTTACAGTTGGTGACGCTATTAAATTTATTGAGTCTAAATCTTCACAATAAATTTAAGGGATCGAATTTGGGTTTCAATATTGTACTTTCTTCTCCATCGGGAGCCGGCAAAACGACAATTACAAAAAAACTAAGTCAAAAATATCCTAATATAAAAGTTTCAATATCACACACAACTAGAAAGCCTAGGTCGAACGAAATAGACGGGGTTGACTATTATTTTGTCAGCAAACAAGAATTCGAAAAATTAATAAAAAAAGATAATTTTTATGAGTATGCAAAAATTTTTGATAATTACTATGGAACATCTAAAAATTTAGTAAAAAAACTGCATTCACAAAATTATGATGTAGTTTTTGATATTGATTGGCAAGGTACAAAAAAACTTTCAGAGTACAAAGAGTTGAATCTAATAAAAATTTTTATATTACCACCTGATAAAAAAGAGTTAAAAAATAGATTAATCAAAAGAAACCAAGACAATAATGCAATTGTAGAAAAAAGATTAAAACAGTACGAAAGCGACATAAAGCATTGGTCTGATTATGATTATATCTTAATTAACAAAGACTTAGAAAGCTGTTTTAGTCAGATAGAAAAAATCATTGAAAATCAAAAAAAAGAGAAAATGTCATTTATATAAATTTTTCTCATAATATTCTGCGATTTTAAAGTATAACTCTTCACTTATTTTTTCTGGCCTTAATTTTGGATTAATTTTTAACTTATCTATTATTTTTTTATCATTAAGATCGAGTTTTTTTAAAGCTTTATTAATCATTTTGCGCTTATAAGAAAAAAACACATTTGTAATAAATTCCAAAGAATTGATATCTTTAAATTTAGTTTTTTCATTTTTAATTGGTTTGAGTTCTATAACCATAGAGTCCACTTTTGGTTTTGGTAGAAAACAATTTTTTGAGACATTAAAATGATTTAAAATTTTAAATCTTGACTTTACCAAAATCGATAGCCTAGAATAATTTTTACTTTTAAAATTTGCTATAATTTTTTCACCTACTTCTTTTTGAAACATAAATATTAATCTTTCATAATTTGGAGGCCAACTGGTCATTTTGATAAATTTAACTAATATTTGAGAAGAAATATTATAAGGCAAATTACCCAAAATAATTGAATCTTTTATTATTAACTTATTTATATTGATTTTTAAAATATCCTCATTAATTATAAAAATATTTTTATTTTTAAAATTTTCTTCTAATAATTTTATAAAACGTTTATCCTTTTCAATTAAATAAATCTTATAAGGTTTTTGTTTAATAATTTCTTTTGTTAATAAACCTGTACCAGCACCTATCTCTATAATATTTTTGTTATTTAATTTTGAAACAGAAACAATCTTATTTAATATATTTTTATCTATTAAAAGATTTTGTCCTAATGATTTTTTAAATTTAATCATCAAAAATTTATTTTTGAGATAATTTTAATACATTTGTCTAGACTATATGCACTTGATATTTTAAGTTTAATTTTATCTTCTGCAACACCATGATCTGGAGACAAACGCAAATATGGCAAACCTAAAGTTATATTGACCGCATCAAAACCAAATAGAGACTTGAAGGGCGCTAAAACCTGATCATGGTACATACCAACTATAACGTTAAATTTTTTAAGATTACCTCTTAAAAAAATCGTATCGGCAGGAAATGGACCAAAAATATTCATTTTTTTCTTTAATTTTTTAATTACCGGTATCAGAATTTTTTTCTCTTCAGAGTCTTTCCTTAACTCATAGTTATGAGGATTTAAACCTAAGACAGCAATTTTTGGTTTTTTTTTAAAATATCTATAATAGCTTTTATTCAAAGTGAAAAGTTTTTTTATAATTTTATTTTTGTCTAATTTCTTAGAAACATCTTTAATTTTTATATGAGTAGTAATAGGAACAACCGACATTTTTTTATTATAAATCATCATAACTTCAGAATGTCGACACTTGTTTTTAACACCCAAAAAATCAGTAACACCTATACTTTTACGAAATACTTTTTTTTTATTTATTGGACAATTAATAAAACCCTTAATCAACCCTTTAGCTGAGAGAGTATGTGCAATGTTAAAAGATTTCATTATATATTTTGATGTTTCTTTAGGAGATATATTAAAGGGTTTTTTATATTTTATTGGAACATCAAGAATATTTAAACTTTTATTTTTTCTATTAAATTCACTTAAGTCTTTGATCTTTTTTAACTTTTTTTTTATGTTTAAAATTTTTAGTTGAGATTTAAGTAGATCATAACTTCCAATAATTATACAGTTACTTTTTACAGCATTAGATTTAGCCAAAATTTCTGAGTTTATACTTCTTGGTTCACCTAAAATTATTGCAAATTTATTCATTAATATTCTATAAAAATTCTTTTTTCTAAATCTAAATAATGGGAGTTAGAAAATGTTCTAAGCATCTCTTCTTTTTTTTTATTTATAACAGATACTTTCATTCGTTCTAAATCTAAATTACTTTTATTTAAAGTTCTTTTATTGTTAAGTTTTATAATTACAAGAATATTATTATTTAAAATCGGATTAGAAATTTCACCAATGTTTAACTTGTTTATTTCATTTCTATAAGATTTAGATATAGATTTAGAGGAAATCCATCCTATTAACCCTCCTTTAGAAGAAGTTACTGAACTGCTAAATAAACTGGCAGTTTTTTCAAAACCTTTATTTTTTATGCTAAGTTGAATTGTTTCTATTTTTTCTTGATTATAATTCTCTATTACTATTTCAGATAAATTATATTCATCTATCTTTTTATTTTTATTTATCTCTTGTGCTAAATTAGTTTCTATAATCGCCTCATCTACATATAATTCTTTTTGGTAAATTGAGTAAATTAAAGTATTCCATTTTAAGTTAATTTTAACACTTTCAGTAAAAACATCATAATTAGCATTGTATTTTTGAAAATGATCTTTTAAAGATAAGTTATTTAATTTCAGATCTCTTTCTAAACTTTTGATATAATTATTTAAATCACTTTTGTTGAAATCTTTCACATTTAATCTTTCAATTTCAATTTCTTTTACAAGTTTTTTTTTTAAACTTGATAAAGCAATACTTTGTAAACTTTTTAAATTTTCTTGATTTGCAACTTCGTTTGAAAGTGCTAAAATTGTATTTATTTCATTTATTAAATCATAATTCGTAATAATCTTGTTCCCAATTTTTGCAATTATATTATTTTCGAATTCTGATTTTGAAACAGAGGGAAGCAAAATAAAAATTGAAAAAATAAAAATAATTATAATCTTTAATTTCATTCTGATAAAGACGGTGTTTCAATAGCTCCTAAAGGTGAAAACGTAATTTTGAAAAATAAAGAATCCTCTGGCTCTAAATCCCTATCTCTATAAAATTCTCTCCTAAATGCTAGCCCAGCTTTTAAACAATCATTTATATATTCATAACTTAAGTTATAAAATTCAGCGGAATGTGTTAATAAGTTTCTCTTAGCACCGAATGAAATTAATGAATTATTAAGATTTATACCAAATTTAGACTGTAAATACTTTTGATCTCCAACATGTTCATTTTCCTCGAGATATCCTAAATTAAAATTTACAGATGGATAAATAAAGTCAATACTAAACTCATTTTTATTTATATCTTCTAAATTTTGATCTAATAAAAAATTGTTTGAAATAGTCAAATTATCATTTACATTTAAAGTTGTTTCCCCAGCTATATCTGAAAATCTTTGGCCCAGAGAAGCCTTTTTAGGCATATGTATGTTTGATTTTTCATTTATAATTTGTCCTAAACTAAATTTGAATATATCTTTTGTTATACTTTTATTTTTATCAATATCACTTATTTTAAAATCAAAGCCCAAACTTAAACTATTTCCTGTATCAATCTTATCTAAAGAATTCACCCGATTCAGATTAAACACATTGCTGTATTTCAAGCTAGAAACATTTGCATTTTCAGATATATCCCTTGAATCATGTGGCGATAATCTTAATAAAAACTTTGGTTTAAATACATGTAATTTGTCATTATCAAAAATTTGGAATAATCCTAATTCAGATTTAAATCCCAGGGCCCCATAAAATTCAGAAATAGTGTCATTAAGTTTGTAGTAGTTTGTATTTTTAGCTTTATAGTTTACATTTTTAAATAATCCCAAAAATTCATTTTCAAAACCAAACTTACTTATCCAGCTATTTGAACTCCAACTAAATTGATTAGTTACAACGTCTAAATGTTTATCTACTTGAAAATTTCTAACAGATAATTCAGATTTAAAATCAACTAAACCAAATTCCTCACTTACAAAGACATTTTTTTCAAGTGTAGTTTCAGGATAGATATATTCATATCTGTCATTACCAGTTTTCGATAAATCTTCAAAAGCAAAAAAAGAAGTGTTGAAAAAAAGATCTTCTTTCTGATAGCTATATTCTACTGTATTTTTTACTGTGCTATCTAAGTAATCTACTAATGATGTATCAATCTTATTTATCCTCGGGTAAGTATTATTTGAAACATGCTGCAAATTTACTTCCAAATTACTTGATAAATTCTCCTCTTCAAAAAAGGAGTTAAAAAATTTTGCAAATATATGGGATCTTGAACCTTTAGTTTTAGAATTTGAAGTTTTTTTATAACCGTCAGAATAACCAGTATCTAAAATAAAAAAAGATTTTTCAAAATCTTGTCTGTATTCAGTCAAAAATAAAGGTTTATTATTTGAATATAATCGAGGGGTAAACGTAATATCTTTATCATTTGCTATATCCCAAAAATAGGGAATATTTACACCTAACCCTATATTAGTACTATCCGAAAAAGAAGGAACTAAAAAACCTGACCTTCTTTTTACTGAAGGATCTGGATGTGATAATATTGGAAAATAAAATATTGGAAAATCATAAATTTTTAATGTTGCACTATCGTAATAAATAGTTTTTTTTGTGCTGTTGTGCTTAATTTTTTTTGCTTGCAATTCCCAAGGAGGACATTTTTCTTCAGCTCGATATTTACAAAAAGTTATTACTCCTTTCTGAACAGACGTTTCTTCTTTCTCGATAGCGATACTATTAGCAAATAATCTCGGTTCGTTCCTCGGATCAGCTTTAAAATTTTTATCATTAAAAAATAATTTAGCATCAGAACCTATTATTTTTCTTTTGTTTTGGTCGATATAGATTTCAGAAAATCTGAAAACATTTGTATTTTTATCTTTTAAACTTATATTTCCTCTTGAAAATAAAATATTTTCGATTGAATTATAATTAAACATCTCAACTGAAATTTCATTTCCATCTGGATCAATTATTAGAGTAGGGAAATTAGATTCTATTACTTTTTTTTTATTATCAAATTTTACATTTTTACTGTTTATAATGTAATTTTGACTAGTAATAATTTTTGTTTCTCCTTTACTTTGTAAAAAATCTTTTTTTTTGTCATAATTTGCTTCCTCAGCAAATAAAATATTATTTTTTTCATCTTGAGCTTTGATATTACCTTTTAATAATAATTCAGATTTCTTTTTATCTAATTTAACCTCAGATGAATTAATCTGCAATTCTTCGGCTAATGAGTAAGTAAATAAAAAAAATATTAGAACAAATTTTAAAGATATAAAAATTTTATTTTTCATTTATTTGAAGTAATCCAATTCCGTTAATTAAGCCAATAATTAATATTGGTATCCAAACAGATAACTCTGGTGAAAGCCTATCAGATTTCCCAAGCGCGACAGATAAATCTTTCATATAGTAAATTATAGCACATGATAAAACAGCAATTAAAAGGTAATTAATATTATTAGATGACCTGTTATTCATAGTAAAAATTGCGGCTAAAATTACCATAAGAATTAAAAAAAAGGGCAAAGCAAAAAAGGAGTTTATTCTTTCAGAGATTGTTGACTTTTCATATCCTCTGATCACTAATTTTTTATAATCAGTAATTAATTCTACAAATGAAATTGTATCTAAGTTTCTATACAGTGAGTTTAGTTTTGCAAGATTATAAAATGAATTAAATTCTAACAAATCTTTATTTTCAATGCTTATGTTATTATTTTTTTGAAAATTAAAAACTTTTGAATTTTCAAGTTTCCAAATATTATTATTTACATTTGCTTTAGCTGCTTCTATCCTTTTTTTAATCAAATTTTTATCTGACATAATATTGATTGAAACACCGATTAAGAAGTTATTTTCCAATCTTTTAGCATTAATAATTACAAGATCATTATCTTTAAACTCTCTTATCCAGACACCATTTCTATTAATAGTTACTAAATGATCTGTGTCTTTAGAATAGTTTGATTTAGTTAATTCATAATATTTTATCATATTGGAAGTTATCGGATTAATAATTAATAAAATAAATACACCCCACACAAATGCAACAATACTAATTATTGATATAATTTTAAAATTAGAATACCCAAAAATTTTTAATGTGAGTAAATCACTATTATTTTTAATAGAAATAAAATACCACATTGCTGAGAGAAAAATTATAAACGGCATTAAATTTATAAATATTAAATTAGGAATAAAAGATAGTGTTAAAATTATAGGAAGTAGAATTTCTGAATTTACGTTTTTAAAAAATTCTATTTCTTCAAATAAATTTAATATTAACCCCAAACATACAAATACTAAAATACTATTCAAAAGAACTTTACAGTATCCAAAAACTAAGTAGTTGTTAATTTTATTATTCATCGATAAATCTTCCGTCTCTTCTGCTAAGTTCACCTTGAAACTTTTTGTTTAATATTAAATAAAAAATTGGAAATAAAATAAAAGGAGCAATTAAATAAGTATAAAAATTTAAATCAGAAAAACCGGAATATCTTACAAGAAGTTCTGACAAAACAAGTAAAATAAAGCTTAAAAAAAAAAATAAATATCTATTTAATAACTTTGTTTTTTTATTTTTTTGATAAATTAGAAGAAAAGAAATCATAATTGAAATCACAGGAATATATAGAGGCATTACTAATCTTCTTGAAACCGTTTCTATTATTATAGCAATATTATTTTTTGGACAATTTTTAATGTATGTTTTTTCATCAAGCTTTCCTAAATGATAATCTTTAAAACATTTCAAAACTTTAATTGTTGATGTTTCTTGAATTTTAGCATCTTTTATTACTCTGTTATCTAGATCTTGGAAGTTCAATAAAGTTCTATTAAATTGAATAATTTCAACATTATTGCTTTCATCAAAAGATTGAATAATCCCTTTTTCTAAAATTAACTTGTTATCAGAAATAGTTCCGCCTTGAGCAATTATAGTTTGATTCTTTTTTCTTGCACCTGATTTATCAGGTAATAAATTATCTAAGTTATTTCCATCATCTTTAATAAAAATATTCTTTAAATAATTTTGATTTTTTTGACCAACATAAAAAGTCAATCCTTTAAAAGTATCGGCAAAAACATTTGGTTTAAGAAGATTAGATATAGTATCTACATTAGACTGTTTAATTAAATTTCGCGACAAATTAAGAGCATTAGGTGTTAAAATTGTAGAAAAAATAATATAAAGAAATAATACTAATAATGAAATTCGAAAAAAAAGGTTAGCAATCTTTAGTTTAGAAATACCTGAAGTCCACAAAACTAGAAATTCATTTTGCCTTTCAAGTTTAATAATTGTCAATAATAATGCTAATAAAAAACTTAGAGGTATAAACTTAGTGAGAATATTCGTGAGATTCAAAATTGAGTAAAAAAAATACGTAGAAGTCGAATAACCACTATCTACAATTAAATCTAGAAAATTTACCGCTCTAACAGTCCAAGCAATTAAAGTGAGAGAGAACAATATTAAAACGAATGATTTCGTTATTTCGAGCGTGATATAGTTATAAATTTTGTTTTTTACCATGAGATTTTGTTGTATATAAATAATGCAACTTTAATTAAAACTCAACCTATGATAGTACACTATGACTAATAATCCATTGAAATCTTATATATTTGTACATATATACCTTTCTGAACAACTTATTTAAATTTTATGTCTATAAAAATTAACTATTCAAATAAAACAATCGGCAAACCTTCCATAAACTTAGTATTATTTTCAGATGAGAAATTTAGCATTAATAGGTTAAAAAAAAATCTCTCTAATTCTGAGTTCTCTTATATCCAAGATTTACTGAAAAAAAGTGATTTAAAAAAAAATTTATTAGTTTTTGAGATGAACTCAAAAAAAAATATTGTTTTAGTGTCAATCAAGAAAAATTTAAAGAATTCTGAAATTGAAAATTTAGGTGCAGAACTATATGGGCGCATTAATTATGGGAAGAATAGTGAATATTTAATAATTTCTGATACCATAGTAATTAATAATGTAAATTTTCTAGGCCATTTTCTTCACGGTCTAAAATTAAAATCTTACGAATTTGATAAATATAAAACAAAAAAGGAAACAAGACTTATTACATTAACCGTAACAGGCAATAAAAATAAACCCTCAGTTCATAATCAGTTGAAATTTAAAGCCTTAGAGGAAGGAACTTTTTTTGCAAGAAATTTAGTTTCGGAGCCAGGAAATATACTACATCCTGATGAATATGCGAAAAGGATAGCTTCTTTAAGAAAAGATGGTTTGAAAGTAATTATATACGATGAAAAAAAATTAAAAAAACTTGGTATGCACGCATTGTTAGGTGTGGGGCAAGGCAGTATTAGAGGATCCTATCTTGTAACAATGGAGTGGAACGGATTAAAAGATAAATCTAAACCTTTAGCATTTGTAGGTAAAGGAGTTTGTTTTGATACAGGTGGTTATTCATTAAAACCTGCAAAGTTTATGGAAGACATGACATATGATATGGCGGGTTCAGCCACTGTAGTAGGTTTAATGAAAAATCTAGCTTTAAGAAAAGCAAAAATTAACGCTGTTGGTGTTGTTGGACTTGTTGAAAATATGGTTAGTGGAAACGCCCAAAGACCAGGTGACATAGTAAAATCTTATAGTGGAAAAACTATAGAAATATTAAATACTGATGCGGAAGGTCGATTGGTTTTAGCTGATGCTTTAACTTTTACAGAAAAAAAATTTAAACCAAAATTTATAGTTGATCTAGCTACTTTGACCGGCGCTATCATAGTTTCTTTAGGTTCGGAGTATGCCGGCCTATTTTCAAACAACGACAATTTATCTCAACAAATTTATAGAGCTGGCGAAATGGTAGAGGAAAAAGTATGGAGAATGCCTCTTCATAAAAATTATGATAAACTTATGAATTCTAAAAATGCAGATATGCAGAATATAAATTATGTTGGAGGAGCAGGCTCAACTACTGCTGCTCAGTTTTTGCAAAGATTTATTTTAAATAAAACTCCTTGGGCCCACTTAGATATAGCTGGTATGGCATTTTCAAAATATGCGGGTGCGTTAAATTCCGGAGGGGCTACAGGATTTGGAGTAAGATTATTAAATCAACTTATCCAAGAAAATTATGAGTAACCTAGAGCAGACCCTCTCAATTATTAAACCAGATGCTATGGAAAGAAATCTTTCAGAAGAAATAAAATCTATTTTTGTTAGGAATAATCTTAGAATTTTAGATAGTAAAAAAATCTCTTTGACAAAAGAAGAAGCCGCTGAATTTTATAAAGTCCATCAATCAAAGCCTTTCTATGAAAAATTATGCGAATATCTCTCTTCTGGGCCAATAGAAGTTATTATTCTTGCTGGAGAAAATGCGATTATAAAAAATAGAGAATTAATGGGGGCAACGAATCCTAATGAGGCAAAAGAGGGCACAATTAGGAAATTGTTCGGTATATCAATAGATAAAAATTCAGTACATGGTTCAGATTCTATTGAAAATGCGAAAAAAGAAATTAAATTTTTTTTTAAAAACTAACTATACATAAAAATTCTATATATCGCCTCACTATAGGCTTTATGCTCAAGTAATTGAGTCTTTTTTTTTAATGTTAAAAAATTGTCTGTTTTACTAATAAAAAAGTATTTTTTGAGAACTATTTTTCCTGCATCTAACTTATCGTTTACATAATGAACTGTGCAACCACAACTTTTTTCTTTTGCTTTTAACATTCTTTCAAAGGTATTTAATCCCTTAAACTTAGGGAGCAATGAAGGATGTATGTTTAAAATTTTTCTTCCAAAAGATCTCAAAAATTTTTTCGATAAAATTTTCATGTATCCGGCTAATAAAATTAAGGAAACATTATAATCTTTTAAAATTTTCAAAGTTTTTTCTTCATTGATAATTGAACTTTTGTTTATTATTAATACCGGTATCGACCATTTTTTTGCTAAAACTATACCTTTAGCATCTTTTTTATTGGATACAATTAATTTTATTTTAATTGGAAAGTTATAGTTATTTGAGTTTAATAAAATTTTTTTCAAATTTGTTCCTGTACCGGAAATAAAAATACATGTATTTATTTTTGCCATTTTAACTTATTCAAGAATTTTAACCTTTCTTTCCCTTTTGAAACAAAACCAATTTCATAAGGTTTAAATTTTCCTTTTAAAATATTTTCAATTTTTTTAACATTATTTTTTTTAACAATTAAACAAAACCCCACACCACAATTAAAAGTTCTAAGCATTTCAAAATCAGATATGTTTTTTGATTTAATCCAAGAGAAGATTTTAAGAATTTTTATTTTAGATAGATCTAAATTTACTGTAAGTCCATTGGGAACTGCACGAATAACGTTATCAACTAAACCTCCACCCGTAATGTTAGCAGCAGAATTAACAAGTTTTTTTTTACTTAAGGTTAAAAAATCCTCTACATAAATTTTTGTTGGTTTTAAAATTTCTGATTTCAAGTAATTTGGTAATTTATTTTTTTTTATTATATGCCTCACTAAAGAATATCCATTTGAATGAATTCCACTAGAGGGTATTGCTAAAATTATATCATGTTCTTTAACATTTTTTTTTGTTAGTAATTTTTTTTTAGATACTATGCCTGTGCAAAAACCAGCTAAGTCAAATTTATTTTTTTTGTAAATACCTGGCATTTCAGCAGTTTCCCCTCCGATTAATTCACATTTTGCTAGTTTACATCCTTTAATTATCCCTTTTAAAATTTTTTTGAGTTTATTAAATTTTAACTTGTCAATTGCGATGTAGTCTAAAAAATAGAGAGGCTTTGCACCTTGCACTATTAAATCATTTGCGCACATTGCTACAAGGTCTATTCCTATAGTATCTAATTTATTAAATTTTTCTGCTAAATCTAATTTTGTACCCACTCCATCAGTACATGAAACAATAACTGGGTCTTTAATTTTTAATTTACTTATATCAAAAACTGAGCCAAATGATCCTATATTACTTAATAAATTTGACTTACTCGTTTTTTTGACATTTTTTTTAGTTAAATTATTAATATGTTTGACAAATTTATTTCCCAAAGCAATACTAACGCCACTATCTTTATAACTATAAGGTTTTTTTTTCATTTATAATAATGATAATTTAACAACTATGAAAATATTTATTTTAATATTCATTATTTTAATGATTTTCCTCAAAACTGGAAATGTTTTATCTGATAGTGATATTTTTACTGTTAATAATATTAAGATTAATAAGAATACCTTAAAAAATAAAGAAGATTTAATAAACGTAGCCTTTAAAAAAGGTTTTCTCAAACTAAATGAAAAAATTTTACTTAAAAAAGATCTAAAAAAAATTGAAAAGACTGACTTAAAAACAATTAAAAATTTAGTATCTCACTACCAAATTAAAAATGATGATAAAGACTCAAAAGAAAATATAACTGAAATAAATATATTTTTTAAAAAGGACAAAATATATAACTTTTTTTACAATAACGATGTTAAATACAGTGATCTCTCTGGAAAAGAGATCAAAATATTACCAGTGATGATAAAGAATGGAAATTTAATGATATTTGAAAATAATTTCTTTTATAAAAATTGGAATAAATTAGCAGAAAATAAATTAAATGATCAAAATTTAATAGATTACATTTTACCGATTGAAAGTATAGAAATTATTGAAAATATAAAAAATAATAGAGAAAATTTAGAAAATATAAATTTGTCATTGTTGTTTGATGAGCATATAGAAAAAGATAATATTTTTGTTTTAATTAATATACAAAATGAAAATGTTAAATTTTTTCTTAAAGGTAACATATCCGAAAAACAAGTTGTAAAAAATTTTAAGTACCTAAATCAAGTAGGGAGCAATAATAACAATTTCGAGCAACTGATATCTTTTTTAAAAAATCAAATAATTGAAATTGTAAAATCTCAAAATATAGTTGATGTTAGAACTCCATCATTTTTAAACGTAAAATTAATAGTTAATAAAAATAATGGACTACTAGAAGCTCAAAGAATATTTGAAAAAATAGATTTAATAGAAAGTTTTAAAGTAAATGAGTTTAATAAAAAGTACGCTAACATAAAAATTAAATATTATGGAAAAGTTAATAAGCTATCTGAAAAAATGAAACAAAATGGACTTAGACTTAGCGTTGAAAATGATGAATGGAAAGCGAGCTTAGACTAATTTGAGTCAGTTAATCTTTAAATTTCCTTTTAAAGCCAACTATCTTGAAAAAGATTTTTTTGTTTCCTCAAGTAATTTTGAAGCATATAAGCTTATAGAAACTTGGCCAAATTGGACAAGTAAATGGATAAACGTTTGTGGGCCAATGGGCTGCGGAAAAACACATTTAGCAAACATATTAAAAAAAAAAATTAAAAATATATTTCGTCGAAGCAAAAAATTTTAATGAAAAAACTAATATAATGATTGAAAAATATGAATGTTTATTAATTGAAAATTACCAAAATAATATTGAAGAAAATTTATTTTACTCCTCTTTAAATCACATAAAACAACTTAACAAAAATATTATTATTAATTCTAGAACCCCAATAAAAGATTACGATATAAAATTGAAAGACTTAAAATCAAGAATAAAAAGTTTCTTAAACTTAAATATAGATTTACCAACGGATGATTTAATAAGAGTAGTTATTTCAAAGGCGTTTTCAGATAAACAAATTCAAATTAATAGTAAAAATCTAGAATTTATATTGAAAAATATTGAGCGCTCATATGACAAAATATACAAATTTATTAAGGATATTGATGATTTATCTTTATCTACTGGAAAATCGATAAATATTAATTTAATAAAAAAAGTACTACTAAATGAATAAATATAGATCACATAATTGTTCTGAGATTACAGAAAAATATGAAAATCAAACAGTTTCATTGTCAGGATGGTTACATAGAAAAAGGGATCATGGGAATCTTTTGTTTATTGATTTAAGAGATCACTTTGGAATTACACAATGTGTAACAGATCATAAAAATAAATATTTTAAAGTTCTTGAAAAGATTAAACCAGAATCAGTTTTAAATATTGTTGGAAAAGTCATTAAAAGAGAAAAAGGAACAGAAAATCTTGAATTAACTACTGGAAAAATTGAAATAAGTATCCAAGAAATTAAAATCTTATCAGAAGCCAAAGAGTTGCCAATGCCAGTTTTTGGAGAGCAAGATTATCCAGAGGATATTAGGTTGAAATATAGATTTCTAGATTTGAGAAGAGAAGAAATGCACAAAAATATAATATTAAGATCAAATGTTATTTCTTTTATACGTTCAGAAATGATTAAGTTAGGTTTTCTAGAGTACCAAACTCCGATATTGACTTCATCAAGTCCAGAGGGAGCAAGAGATTTTTTAGTTCCAAGTAGATTAAATCCTGGTAAATTTTACGCTCTTCCTCAAGCACCTCAACAGTTTAAACAATTAATTATGGTTTCTGGGTTCGATAAATACTTCCAAATTGCGCCTTGTTTTAGAGATGAAGACGCTAGAGCCGATAGAAGTCCAGGAGAATTTTATCAACTAGATATTGAAATGTCATTTGTTGAACAAGAAGATGTATTTCAAGTAATAGAAACTTTAATGGTAAGTTTATTTAAAAAATTTTCAAAAAAAGTCATAAAAGATATTAAGTTCCCAAGGATACCCTATCAAGATGCAATGTTAAAATACGGAACAGATAAACCAGATTTAAGAAATCCTCTTATAATAAAAGATATAACAAATATTTTTTTAAGGGATGATGTAAAATTTGATATATTTAAAAAATTAGTAAAAAAAGGGTCTTATGTAAGATGTATTGTGACCAAAAACACAAAAGATAAACCAAGAAGTTTTTTTGATAACATTGATAAATGGGCTAAACAACAAGGTGCATCTGGTTTGGCTTATTTTACAATTGAAAAAAAAGATAAGCTTTATGGTAAAGGACCTGTTGGAAAGTTTTTTAGTGAAGAGTCCATAAAAGAAATCATGAAAATAAGTAATGCTGAAGTGGGCGATAGCATATTTTTGGCCTGTGGAAATATTAATGAAATCGAGAAAATTTTATCTATATCAAGAGATAAAATTGCTGAAGATTTAAATTTAATAAATGAAAATGAATTTTCATTTTGTTGGGTAGTAGATTATCCAATGTTTGAATTAGACAATGAAACAAAAAAAATAAAATTTAGTCATAACCCTTTCTCAATGCCACAAGGAGACACGGATAATTTAAACTTTGATAATCCTTTAGAAATTAAAGCTTATCAATATGATATCGTATGTAATGGAGTAGAATTATCATCTGGAGCTATACGTAATCATATTCCGGAATTAATGTATAAACTTTTTTCAATTGCTGGATATGATAAAAATACTGTTAACGAAAAATTTAGTGGTATGATTAATGCATTAAGTTATGGTGCTCCACCACACGGAGGTATAGCTCCAGGTATAGATAGAATAGTGATGTTACTTGCCGAAGCTAAAAATATAAGAGAGGTAACACTTTTTCCTATGAATCAAAATGCTCAAGATTTGATGATGATGGCACCCTCTAAAGTAGATGAAAAACAATTAAAAGAATTAAGTTTGAAAACAATTATTAAAAAAGACTAATTTTTTGTTTTAATATTTAATCTTATATCGCTTAAATCTACTAGCTTTTCCTCATAATTGCTTCGAACAAATCCTTTTGAAGTGATATTTTTGACAATTTTTAAAAACTTGTCATCCTCTTGAACACTTTCTTTATCCACTTTTGCAATCGAAGGAGTATGCGCTAGATCTTCCCTGCCTAAATAAGAAATTGCTAATTCTCTGAAAACATAATCTAAAATAGAAGTAGCGCTCAAAATTCTATCATTACCCTCAACTTTACCTGATGGCTCGAATTTAGTATCTATAAAAGCGTCAACAAATTCATCTAAAGGCACTCCATATTGCAAACCTAAAGAAATGGCTATTGCGAAATTATTCATTAAAGCTTTCACCAATTCACCCTCCTTATTTGTGTCTATAAAAATTTCTCCTATTTTTCCGTCGTCATACTCTCCAGTGTGAAGATAGATTTTATGTTCGCCAATAGAAGATTTTTGTATATAGCCCTTCCTTCTGTCAGGCATTTTAAATCTGCTACCGGGTTTGTTTTTGTATACTATTTGACCCTCATTATTTTTTGGCACTAAATTTTGTTTTATCGTTTTATCAATTTTTTTATCTATTATCTCAATTTTATCTTTATTTTCTTTGTTTTTAGTTGTTTCAGACCCAAGTTTTTTTGTTTTTCTGTTATTAAGTTTTACTTCTATAACTTCTACCGTACCGTCATCTCGGTTATCAATACTTGCCATCGTTTTCTCATTTAACTCATCTAGACTATGAACAGTCTTAAATGTGCAAGTGTAATAGGTTTCAACTAAATATTTTTTCATTTATTGGAAGAATCTCTTAATTGAACATATAATCTATTTGTAGTAAGTGTCTATAATATAATTATACAAGTATTAATTGTGTGGATTTAACTATGATTGGAATAAAGCAAATATTTACCTGGTGGAACAAAAAAACCTTTGCAACATTTTTAAAGACTTTATTTTTTGGGAAATATGTTGGAAGCGATGAATTAGGCAATAAGTATTATAAAAATAAAAAAGACGAAAGATGGGTCATTTACTCTAATAAAATTGAGGCTACTAAAATTACTTCAGAATGGTTTCTCTGGATGCATCACACTATAAATGAGTTACCATCCAAAAAAACTAAAAAATATTCTTGGCAAAAAGACCATAATGAAAATTTAACGGGAACAGATAAAGCATATAAGCCAAACAAAATTTCAAAAAAAAATCAATTTAAAAATTATGAGACTTGGAAAAATTAAATTTGCAATTATCTTTACCTTTCTATTTAATGGCTTATTAGCAAATGAAAAAATTTTTACTGCCCCTATCATTAATCTTGAAAATTTAGAACCAAGCTATGAAAGCCAAGAAAGTGAAAAGGATATATCTGAAAATGATTATCAAGAACTTAAAAAAAGAAATATAGATATAAAAAATAGTGAAAAATTTAGATTTGTCAATTTAATTGGCCTAGATAAAATTACCGCTAAAACCAAAAAGATTAAAATTAGATTAGGAGACACTGCTAAATTTGGTCTTTTAGAAATAAAAGCTTTAAGATGTGGCACATCCAAAATAAATCAAAATATTGGATCAGTTGCTTATATACAAGTAAAAGATATATCTGAGGGTAGAGATGAGAAGGTTTTTATTTTTAATGGATGGACTTTTTCTGAGAATCCATCAATCACGCCTATAGATCATGCAATTTACGATGTTTGGTTAGTCAATTGTGAAAGTGCTTAAAAAAATTTTTCTTTACTAAGCCAATTTGTGTCAAATTCAGAATTAATAAATTTCTCATGATTTAAAATTTTTTTGTGAAGATCTATGGTAGTAGTTATTCCTTCTAAAACAAATTCGTCAAGCGATCTCAAAGTTCTTTGAATAGCTTCGGTCCTATTTCTTCCTTTACAAATAACTTTGGCTATTAAACTATCGTAATAAGGAGTAATTTTGCATCCTTGGAATATTGATCCATCTACTCGCGTCCTAAATCCCGATGGTTGATGACAAACTGTGATTGTGCCTGGGCTGGGTTGAAAATCTAAAGCAGGATTTTCTGCATTTATTCTACATTCAATTGAATGACCTCTTGGATCAATATCAGTCTGTTTAAGAGCAGTATCACCAGTAAATGCTATCCATAGTTGCTCCTTAACAATATCAATACCTGTCTGAACTTCTGTAACTGGATGTTCTACCTGAACCCTAGTATTCATTTCTAAAAAATAAAACTTTCCGTTTTCATATATAAACTCTACTGTACCAGCTCCTTCATAATTGATTTGTTCGACCATTTTTACTGTTTTTGCTAGTAAATCTTTTCTTTGATCATCCGTAAGAACTGGGCTTGGTGTTTCCTCAATTAATTTTTGATGACGTCTTTGCACCGTACAATCTCTTTCTCCTAAATGGATGGTTTTATTTTTTCCTGACATTATCTGAACTTCAATGTGTCTGGGATTTTTAAAATACTTTTCTATATAAAGTTCATCATTATTAAAAAATTTCTTAGCTTCGCTTTTAGCAGTTAGAAATAAACTTTCTAATTCACTTTCTTTTTCGACTACTTTCATTCCTTTTCCACCACCACCACCAGCTGCTTTAATTAAAATGGGGTATCCTATTTCTTTACATAAGGACTTAGCTTCAGAAATAGATTTCACTCCTCCTTCAGATCCTTCAATCACAGGTAATCCATATTTTTTTGCAATCCTTTTTGCTTCTATCTTATCTCCCATTTTAGAAATTATATCCGCACTTGGACCTATGAACTTAACCCCATGTTTGCTAACTATTTCAGAAAATTTTGCATTTTCTGATAAAAAACCATATCCAGGATGAATAGCTTCTGCGCCAGTCAAATCTACTGCAGACATGATTGATGAAATATTCAAATAACTATTTTGAGGTTGATGAGAGCCTACACAAACACTTTCATCGGCTAATCTTACATGCATTGCGTCCGAGTCGACATCAGAATGAATTGCTACAGTATCTATACCCCATTCTTTACAAGCACGAATTATTCTAACAGCAATTTCACCTCTATTTGCAATCAAAACCTTTTTAAACATTTTTATTATTTTAGAACTATTAATGGTTGACCAAATTCTACTGGCTGTCCGTCATTAACTAGAATTTTTTTAACTACACCATCATTAGTTGAAGGAACGTGGTTCATAGTTTTCATTGCTTCAACTATCATAATTGTTTGACCTTTTTTAATTTTTTGTCCTACTTCAACAAATTTTTTTGCTCCTGGTTCAGGTGCTAAATAGGCAGTCCCAATAATTGGAGACTTAATCCTGATACCATCAACTTCGGAAGCCTCACTTAGCACAGCCTTGTTTGGTGAAACTACAGCAGACGATGTAACTTGTTCAATATTTTTATAGCCTTTCGCAACCTTTACTTTAAGTTGACCTTCTTGATATTCTAACTCAGTAAGATTGAATTCATTTAAATACTCAACAAGTTCTTTTATTAATTTCTTATCTATTTTCATTTTCTAATAAATTTATAGAAGCTTTTAAAGCTAATGTATAGCCCTCACTTCCTAAACCACAAATTACTCCTGATGCAATTTTGCTAATTAGTGATTTGTGTCTAAACTCCTCTCGTTTATATATATTAGTTATGTGTAATTCAATAATAGGTATTTTCAAAACTTTAAGAGCATCATGTATTGCGACCGAGGTATGAGTATACCCTCCTGCATTAATAATTAAACAATCTTGTTTTTTTCTAGAATTTTGAATTTCATCTATTATTTCTCCCTCAATATTAGATTGAAAAAAAGTTAAGTTAATATTATTATTCTTTGAAAAAGATGCGCAGTTTTTCTTAATTTCATCTAAAGAAATCTTGCCGTATTTGTCTTTTTCTCTTTCTCCTAGGAGATTAAGGTTGGGACCATTTATAATTAAAACATTGTGCATTTATTTGATATAAATAAAATTAATAACTGAATTATGGCAAAAATACTTATAAATGGAAAAAAAACAACAATTAAAAGAGAGTCTTCTGTGTATGATGTGCTCAAAAAATATAAAATTGATACAAAAAAAGTTGCAATTGAGCTTAATGGAAAAATTTTGTCTAAAAATCACTTAAGAAAAAAGAATATTAAAGACAAAGATATTATTGAAATAGTTCAGTTTATTGGAGGCGGGTAACTTGAAAAAAGATATATTTAAAATTGATAACAAAATCTTAAAATCCAGATTAATAGTAGGAACAGGCAAATATAAAAACTTTGAAGAAGCTGCCAAAGCAATAAAAGCATCAGGCGCAGATATGGTCACAGTTGCCGTTAGACGAGTAAATATTTTAGACAAAAACAAACCAACTTTAATGGATTACGTAAATCCAAAAAAATTTCATTACCTTCCAAATACTGCTGGGTGTTTTAATTCTGCAGAGGCATTAAGAACTTTAAGACTTGCTAGAGAAATAGGTGGATGGAAGACTGTAAAACTTGAAATACTTGGTGATAAAAAAACTCTATATCCCGATATGATAGAAACATTAAAATCAACTAAAACTCTTGTTAAAGAGGGCTTTAAAGTTTTAGTATATTGTACAGATGATCCCTTACATGCAAAAAAGTTAGAAGACTATGGTGCTTCAGCTATAATGCCATTAGCTGCACCAATTGGATCTGGACTAGGAATTTATAATAAATTGAATATTTCACTAATAATAAAACAATCAAAAGTACCCGTAATAATAGACGCAGGCATAGGTACGGCTTCAGATGCAACTATAGCCATGGAGTTGGGTTGTGATGGGGTGTTAATAAATTCTGCTATAGCTAAAGCAAAAAATCCCATCCTAATGGCCGAAGCTTTTAAGAATGCTGTTTTATCTGGCAGACAATCTTTTTTGTCCGGAAGAATGAAAAAAAATGATTTTGGCAGTGCCTCTACTAGCAATAAGGGAATAATTAACTAGCTTTTTTTTTTCGAGTCCACAATGTTCTCAGCTTCGTAGGTTTTTTAACATATTGTTTATCTTTATTACTTTTAGATAAGGTATTTTGATTTTTTTTACTGTTTTTTTCAATTTTTTTATCAGACTTAATAATATTTTCTAAAATGGAAATCTTATTAATATTTTCAATCTTATTAATAACTTTTTTTGACTTATTTAATAATTCTATTCTATATTCCGGAACTAAAAATTGTTTTTCTGCTATAAGCTCAATTTTATAAGAATATTTCTTTTGGAAATAAGCTATCTCTTTTGACAAATTTGAGTCAATATAGAGTTTTATTTTTTCTGGTATAAAGGCTTTAATAATTTTAATTTTATTGTTAAATGCCAACATTTCAATTTTTTTTACAATCTTCTGAGAAAAAGACTCTAAGGATAAATTCGTTTCCCATTTTATTGAACCTTCTCTCAATCTTTGTCTAGTCATCTCTAACAAGCCAAAGTTGCTTATTTTTCCAATTTGTATTCTAGCCCTATCTTTTCTCACACATTCTCTCATTTTTTTTTCTACAGTCCTTTTATTATAAAAATTCAACATATCTATGAAATCTATAACAATTAAGCCTGAGAGATCTCTTAACTTTATTTGTCTGCTAATTTCTTCTGCTGCTTCAAGGTTTGTGTTTAAGGCTGTCTTTTCAATATTCATTTGTTTTGTGGACTGACCAGAATTTATATCAATAGCGACCAATGCCTCTGTTGGATTTATGACCAAATATCCTCCTGATTTTAATTTAACAGTAGGCTCAAATATATTGTTTAATTCTCTCTCAATAGACGCATCATGAAAAAGAGGAATTTTACCTCTATATTTTTTTACGTATTTTACACTTTTAGGCATAAGTTCTTTCATAAATTTTTTTGTTTTTTGATATCCTTCGTTCCCATCTACATAAATATATTTTGTTTCATTATCGTAAATATCTCTTAATGCGCGTTTAATTATATCTCCTTCTTCATAAATTAAAGAAGGTGCATTAGAAACTACTGCTTTATCTTTTATTTCTTCCCAAGTTTTTGTTGTATTAAGGAAGTCTTTTTCGATTTCATTTTTTGTTTTATTAGCCCCAGCGGTTCTGACTATAACACCCATACTTTTAGGTATTTCAATTTTACTGAGAATATCTCTAATTTTTTGTCTATCGGTTGAATTAAATATTTTACGCGAAATGCCACCGCCTTTTGCAGTATTAGGCATTAGTACCATATATTTTCCTGCCAAAGATATAAATGTTGTTAGAGCAGCACCTTTTTGACCTCTTTCTTCTTTAAGAACTTGCACAAGAATAACTTGGCCTGGTTTTATTACCTCTTGAATTCTATATTTTTTTAGACCATAAGTATTTTTTAATTTTTCTCTGTAGTTTGATCCATTGCCTGAACTACTTTCATTACTTTTTTTTACATCGGCAGTATCTGAATCATTTTTTTCTTCTATATTTGTAGTTTCTTGATTATTTGCTGAATCTTCGATATTAGTATTCTTTAAATCTTCTCTAATTTTTTCTTCTAAGTTTTTTAATTTTTCTTTATCAGCAGAGGGAATTTGATAGTAATCTGATTGAATGTCATTGAAGGCTAAAAAGCCGTGTTTTATTCTACCAAAGTCAACAAAAGCAGCTTGTAAAGAAGGTTCTACCCTACTAATCGTTCCAAGATAGATATTGTTTTTAAAGTTTATCCTATTTTTATCTTCGTATTCGTATTCTTCAATAGCGATGTTTGATTTAAGAACAATTCTAGTTTCATCTGGATGCGATGCATCAATGTATAAATTTTTTTCCATTTAAGTTGAATTCCTTTTAAGATTTTTAATTTGATCATAATAATAAATTTTTTTAATATAGTTTTATACCTTATCACTTATTTTAAATAATTAAAATGCCTTAAGATAGCCAAAATTAATGATATAAAATCAAATAATGATCAAATTTATTAATTTCTCTTTAAAAGCTCTAATAATATTATTATTAGCATCACTAACTCTAGTTTTTTCAGCTTTTTTATATTTCTCCTCAGGTCTCCCAGATTATAAAAAGCTCTCAAATTATCAACCACCTATTTCAAGTAGAGTTTATTCAAAAAATGGAAAATTAATTGCAGAATATGCTTTAGAAAAAAGATTATTTGTTCCTTATGACTCAATTCCAAATAAAGTAATAAATTCTTTTTTATCTGCTGAAGATAAAAACTTTTTTAATCATCCAGGAATTGATGCTAAAGGTATAATAAGAGCAACAATTAATAATTTAAGCAATATATTTGGTGACAAAAGGCTGGAGGGAGCTTCAACAATAACACAACAAGTTGCAAAAAATTTTTTATTAACAAATGAAGTTTCAATAAAAAGAAAAATTAAAGAAGCTATTTTGGCATTTAGAATAGAAAAAGCTTACTCTAAAAAAAGGATCCTCGAACTTTATTTAAATCAAATTTATCTGGGAGAAGGAACATATGGTGTTGCAGCAGCAAGTCTTGAGTATTTCGATAAGTCAATAAAAGATTTAAGTTATGCAGAGTCAGCTTTGCTTGCCGCTTTACCAAAAGCACCTAGTAGATATAATCCTATTAAAGACCCAAAAGAAGCAAAATTTAGGAGAGATCTTGTTTTGAAAAATTTAAATGAAAATAAATTTATTACGGAGTCTGAATACTTAAAATTAAAAAAAACTGAAATCAAAGTTAAAAGAAGAAAAATTGAAATTGTTAATGAGGCCAATTCTTATACCGAAGAAGTCCGTAGAATAATTAAAAACAAATATGGATTTGAAAAATTATATACCCAAGGATTAAGTATTAAGTCGCCCTTAAACATTAATTACCAAATAGCAGCAATTAATTCTTTAAGAAAAGGTATAGAAGCATATGACAGAAGACAAGGTTGGAGAGGTCCTATTACTAACAAAATAAATAATTTAAACTGGAAAAATGAGATAGATAGGATAGAGATTGATCCTACTTTAGGTTGGGAAGTAGCTGAAATAACTTTTATAAACGATTCTTTTTTAGAAGCATTCACTAACAAAAAAAATAAAGTTAAAATTAATAAAAATAATTTAAAATGGGCAATTGGCAAAAAAAATATAAATGATTTTTTCAAACTTGGAGATTTTATTTTTGTTAAAAAAAATAAAAATTACTGGAAGTTAAAACAATATCCAAAAGTTAACGGAGGAATTGTAGCTTTGAATCCATTTACAGGTGAAGTTAAAGCTCTTGTCGGGGGCTTTAGTTATAAAACGAGTGAATTTAACAGAGTGACACAAGCGAAAAGACAACCTGGTTCAGCTTTTAAACCTTTTGTATATGCTGCAGCAATAGAAAATGGTTTAGCTCCTAATTCAATAGTTCTAGACGCGCCATTCATTGCAGAACAAGGTATAGGTTTAAAAGATTGGAAACCAGAAAATTATGGTAAAAAATTTTATGGTCCTTCAACATTACGAAAAGGCATTGAATATTCTAGAAATTTAATGACAGTTAGAGTGGCTCAAAATATGGGATTGAAAAAAATACTTTCTTTGTCAAAAAAACTTGAGATTTATGATGATATTCCGGAGCTATTATCTGTTTCTTTAGGTTCTGTTGAAACTTCTTTACTTAATTTAACTGCTGCGTATGGAACGTTTGTAAATGGAGGTAAAAAAATAGATCCTGTTTTAATTAACAGAATACAAGACAGAAGAGGTAAAACAATTTATTTATCTAAATTCGCAGAGTGTAAGGGATGTGATAGATTTTCTGAAAATGAAAATGATATTGATCTACCAACTGTTGAATACAGTAAAAAACAAATTATTAGTGAGCAGACCGCTTATCAAATGACCTCTATATTAAAAGGCGTTGTTTCTAGGGGCACAGGTAAAAAACTAAAAGACTTAAAGGTCCCTCTAGCAGGTAAAACAGGCACCACTAACAATAATTTCGATGCATGGTTTATCGGCTACAACTCTAATTTGGTAATAGGGGTTTATATTGGTTTCGACAATCCAAAAACTTTGGGAAAATATGAAACAGGATCAAAAGCTGCCTTACCTATATTTAAAGATTTTATTAAAAGCTCTCTGTACAAAGAGGATTTTAAAGAGTTCCCAGTTCCTGATGACATATTTTTTGCTCCAGTAAATTATAATACTGGTGAACAAACTAATTTTGATGATAAAGACTTAATCATTGAAGCGTTTAAAACAAAAGATATTAACAATTTAAATAATAATAGATTAATATCAAATTATAATTATGATAAATTAATTAAGTTTAGGCAATTTTACTAATGCAAATATTTGATAACAAAATTTTAGAGGCAGAAAAAATATTAAAAATTATATGGGGGTATCTTTGAGAAAAAAGATATATCTAATAAACTAAAAAAACTCTCTGAAGAGGCATCCCAAGAAAACTTTTGGAAAGATCAAAAAAAAGCAAAAAATATTTTAAAAGAAAAAAAATTTTTCGAAGATTTGATTAATTCATATAATCACAATAAAGATGAAATAAAAAATTTAAATGATTTATATAAATTAAGTAAGGAAGAAAACGATGAGGATGTTACAAAAGACTGTGAAAATAAGATTGATAAAATAATTTCAAATTTAAAAAAAACTGAAATAAATTGTTTTCTATCCGGAGAAAACGATAAACTAGATATATACTTAGAAATACATGCTGGAGCCGGTGGAACGGAAAGTCAGGACTGGGCAGAGATGTTAAGAAGGATGTATTTAAAATGGTTTGATAAAAAAAAATTTACGTATGAAGTCATAAGTGAACATAAAGGAGAAGAAGCAGGTATAAAGTCATCAATACTTAAAATATCCGGTATAAATCTTTACGGATTGATGAAAAATGAGTCGGGAGTTCACCGCCTGGTAAGAATTTCGCCATTTGATAGTGGTGCTAGAAGGCACACAAGTTTTGCAAGTGTTTGGGTTTATCCTGTAGTGGATGATAATATTAATATCAAAATTGATGAAAGTGAAATTAGAATAGACACTTATAGATCTAGCGGTGCAGGCGGTCAGCATGTTAATACAACAGATAGCGCAGTAAGAATAACACATCTACCTACTAAAATAGTCGTTCAATGTCAAAATGAGAGATCACAACATAAAAATAAGGAAACTTGTTTTAAAATGTTAAAGGCAAGATTATATGAACATGAGATTCAAAAAAGAGAAAAAGAAAACTTAAAAAATTTGAGTGCTAAAACAGATATTGGATGGGGGCATCAAATAAGATCATATGTTTTACAACCATATCAACTAGTAAAAGATCTTAGAAATAAAGTAGAAAGCACGAGTCCTGAAGAAGTTTTAAATGGGGAAATTGATGATTTTATACAAGCTGGTGTAATTAAACAATGATAAAAAAACTTTTTCTCTCAATTTTTTTTATACTTTTATTCATCATAATTGGTCTTACTTTTTTTTTATCTACGATAGGATACGAGACAAACAAATTTAATAATACTTTAGAAAATAAAATTAATACTTATAATTCTAGTGTAAAAATTAAATTTAACACCCTTCGAGTAAAACTTAATATTAAAAATTTAAATTTTTATATCTCTACAGTAAATCCAAGCATTAAATTTTTTGATGAAGAAATTCCTGTAAAAAAAATTAATGCATATTTAGATTTAACATCTTTAATAAAGTTAAAGCCAAATATTAAAAGTATAGATTTTGCATTTAACCAAATTGATATA
>MDTB01064597.1_pt1 | contig 35479 bp, 38 predicted proteins | sample 811161 | NCBI WGS metagenome assembly MDTB01 (sample SAMN05326650, study PRJNA326480) | marine metagenome | isolation source: seawater | place: Mediterranean Sea | collected 2009 | reverse complement strand
TGAAAATGGCAAGTGCAACGCGCCCTGATGTAAGCGTGCCATCATTGGGGGTTACGGTGAGCCGGGTTGGTGACCAGATAACGTCGGGCGGATTGGCGAGGCCGGTCACGACAGTATCGCGCGCGACAGGTAGCGCATTGCCGAACCGCGTCTTATTGGCGGCGGTTCCCAGATGCCAGCTTGTCGCTCCAACCAGCGCATCCAGCACCCGCGCCGTCACGCCCAGCAACATACGGTGCGAGGCGATTTCGGGCAGTTCTGGCGACACATCGGAAAAATCCGCAATGGCATCAAAGCGTTCAACGCGCACGCCAGATAAAGCATCAGATAATGCGTCTTGCGCGGTCGATACCCAGCCCACGCCGTCAAAAACTTTTAGGCAGCGCGTGTCTTCGACCCACATGCGCCACCCCATGACCGGGCGCATAAACTGCCAGCCTGTATCTTCAAAGAAGACGATCTGATCGGCGCGCCCCGTCCAGTCGCCCGTTGCATCGGGGGCGACCAGATACCGCATGCCGTTTGCCGGCGTGTCCGGCGGTTGCCTGACGCTTGCCGAGATAACGCTCAACTGCACCAACGCATCAAGGCGGCGCATGGCATCATTAAGCGTTACATGCTTCTGGGCTTGATCTGGCATCAGATAATCGAGCTGAAGATGTGGTGTGTGGGTAGATGTCATGAAATCGATCCTTGTGAAACTTGCAGATGGCGGAGGGTTTGTGCACCAGCGCCCAGCTCGGCGCTGATTTGTGCGATCCCAAGCTGCAGGCTAAGCGGTAAGCGATCAGCCGTGGCTTAAAATCAGGCGGCGATATCGCCAATAGCCCCGACGGGCCTTCAACCATCACCGCACGGGTAGAGGCATATGTTTCCCCCACGAGCGCAATGTTGCGGCATGCACCATCATTCAAGTCGGCCTCAACGCGCGCGCGCACCCATTCGGCACCGGCGCGGGTTTTGCCAGCACCGCGCCCACCCATCATCATCCAGCTTGTCCAATCACCGGGCGGCGGCAACTGATCTTCACGCGCCCAGAACGGCCAATGCCAATACAAAGCGTAGGCTTCGGCGTCGGTTAACGTCGCTGTCAGTATTTTAAGGGTTTCCCTTTGAACGCTCGTTTTTTGTGACCTGAGCCAGCCGATGTTCAATTTGGGAGATGATATCGCGCCGTGTTTGAACGTCATTGAGGGATCTATTATTTATCTTGTTCTGGGCATCAATCCGCAACAGTTTTTCTAAGGTCTGTATAAGCAAAGCAATGATACGAACATAACGCTCATAGGCCTCCGAAATTTCGTCGACATCTGCAGGCAGTCTGTCGCGAAAGTTCTCTAGATCAGCTACAAGCGCGTCATGCAGATGTTGCAATTTGCTGTGGGTTGAGCGATCCGACATAATTCTGAAATTTGAACGGACCGGTCAAAGCAGACACAGTTTCGATCATGACTAAAAATACCAAACGAGCGTCACGGTGTCAAGTTTTTTATAATTTTCAATGACTTAGTTGCTATTCGCGTGTATATCTATCTAAATCTGCCATTGATTCAAAGTGTTTACGTAGAAAGGTTCTCATCCCCTCTGGCCGCTCATGCCTTCGTTTTTAATGGCCAGTCCACAACACGGTCTTCAAAATCGCCGTCAAAATCGGCGTCAAAATCGGCTTCGGAAACCACGCGTCCCGTAACCGACATATCAGCCGCGCGGACACTATCGCGATCGCCCGTAACCAACGGATGCCAGCTCGGTAAATCGTGCCCATCTGCCACCAGCTTATAGGCACAGCTATCTGGCATGAAGGCGATATCATCTAAGTTTTCCGGTGTGAGTTTGACACATGTCGGCACCAGCGTGCAGCGTTGATCATATTTCGTGCACTGGCGGGTCTGCGTATCGAGCAGATGACAAACAACATCGGTGAATACAATGTCCTGTGTGTCCTGATCCTGCAGTTTGATCAGGCAACACTTTGCACAACCATCGCAAAGGGCTTCCCATTGCGCCGCGCTCATGTCCTGCAGCGGCACGGTTTTCCAGAAAGGGTTGGTCATGTCATCTCCGTTTATTGTATGACGCTATCTGCATTTTTGAACGGATGCCATAGGCCAAAAATAGATCAGACACAAAACAAGCAAGATGCCTGCCGAATATTTGCGCGCGTGGGCTGCAACGCGCAACAGCATCTATTGACGTGATAGATTGCCTCTGCCAGTTTGGTCTTGTGTCTAGGGAAGGAATGATAAGAGCCGGGTTGCGACTATTATACGTCGTTGGGGTTCTGTTTTCATTGAGCGGCGCGCGCGCTGCCGATGATCTCTTGAAGGTGCGCTTTGCAACAGACTGGAAAGCCCAAGCCGAACAGGGCGGTTTCTTTCAGGCTAAAGCGCTCGGTCTTTACGAAAAAGCCGGATTGGATGTCGAGATCCGCAGCGGCGGACCCGGCGTGAACATCCCGCAATTGCTAGGCGCTGGTGCAATTGAATTTGGCATGGGCTCCAACAGCTTCATTCCGCTTAATATGGTGCGCGCCGGTGTGCCGGCGAAAGCTGTCATGGCTGCTTTTCAAAAAGACCCACAAGTGCTCATCACACATCCGCGCGACGACATCACCTCGCTACAGGATATGCGCGGTAAACCGATCATGATTGCCGATGCGACGATCAACGCCTTTTGGGTCTGGTTGCGCGCGGAATATGGCTTCTCCGATCAGCAGGTCCGCAAATACACTTTTAACCTGGCGCCATTTCTGGTCGACAAAAAAGCCATCCAGCAGGGCTATGTGACCTCCGAGCCCTATACAATTGAGACCCGCGGCGGCTTTAAACCGAAAGTGTTTTTGCTCTCCGATTATGGCTATCCAAGCTACGCCGCCATGGTGCTAGCGCGCAATGACTGGATCGATAAACGCCCGGAACAAGTGCAGGCCTTCGTAAACGCCACCATTGAGGGCTGGCGGAGTTATATTTACGGCGATCCCGAACCAGGCAATCAGCTCATTCTCGCCGCCAATCCTGATATGACCTCGGAAATTATCGATCAGGCCATCGAGCAGATACGTAGCCGCGCACTTCTTCATTCCCAAGATACACAGAACGGTTCGATCGGTACGATGACAACCGAACGCTGGGAAAAATTCTTTACCATTATGTCCAAGCACGGCGTTTACGAGCCAGAACTTGACTGGCAGCAAGCGTTTACAACGCGTTTTGCCAACCAGCCACCGGTGACTACACCGGCAACGCGCTAATCAGGATAGCCCGATGCACCAACCCCTCGCCCTTGACCAGGTGTATATCCGGTTCGCCGATGGCACGATCGCCCTTAACGGCTTATCTTTGGATTTCCCGAATGGCAGTTTTACCGCAATTGTCGGCCCTTCCGGGTGCGGAAAAAGCACCACGCTGCGCGCGCTGTCCGGCCTGCTTGCCCCGGCCGCCGGCATAGTGACGCGACCCACGCGCGACCAGATCGGTTTTGTGTTTCAAGACCCGACCCTGTTGGCGTGGAAATCGGCGTATGACAATATTGCCCTGCCGCTCAAAATTGCAGGTAAATCACGACACGAGATAGACCAACGCGTTGGCAATGCGCTCAAGCTTGTTGGCTTATCTGGACGCGGCGATGCACTACCGCGCGAGCTTTCTGGCGGCATGAAAATGCGCGTATCGCTGGCCCGCGCGCTTGCCATTGAGCCACAAATTTTATTGCTCGATGAACCATTTGCCGCGCTGGATGAACTGACGCGCTTGCGCCTTGATGATGATCTGCTGCAGATCTGTCAGCAAAACAAATGCACGGTCGTGTTCGTGACGCATAGCATTTCGGAAAGCGCGTATCTGGCAGACCGCGTAATTGTTCTAGACGGCTCGGGCCGGTTGGCCCGTATCGTTGACGTGCCCGCACCTGCATCGCGCGAAAACTTTCGTGAGACACCGGCTTATCATCAAGCGATGCATGAAATCGCTGCAGCTTTAGGCCACAACTTGGCGCCTGCATTGGGAGCAGAGAAAGGCAGCACATCGTGATCCGCTATTTTCTACCCGCCTTTGTCGGCGCATTGGCACTCGCGGTATGGGAGTTATCGGTCAAATTTGGCAATATCCCCCCTTTCGTGCTGCCCGCGCCACAGGCAATATTTGCCGCGCTTCTAGATAATTTCGACACGCTCATAGGCGCACTTTGGGTAACATTATATATCACCCTGCTAGCGTTTTTCTGGGCCGTAATATCGGGCGTTACGCTGGCCGTCATCTTCACCCGCGCGCGTATGATCGAGATGGCTTTTTACCCTTATGTCGTCACCTTGCAGGTCACGCCGGTTGTAGCAATCGCGCCCTTGATCTTGATATGGGTGGGGTTCGACAATGTTAACCGCGCGCTGGTTTTGATTGCTTGGATTGTTGCCTTCTTCCCAATGCTGACCAATACGGTGCAGGGCTTGCGCGCAACCGAAGCCAGTCTGCACGAATTAATGACGCTATCGCGCGCGCGCTGGTGGCAACGCCTTATCTATCTTGAGCTGCCCGCCGCCTTCCCCGCCATGTTGACCGGCGCGAAAATATCTGGCGGGCTCGCTTTGATCGGCGCAGTGGTTGCCGAGTTTGTCGCCGGATCAGGGGCCAGCACCGGTCTCGCATGGCGTATCATCGAAGCAGGCAACCGCCTCGAAATTGCTACCATGTTTGCCGCGTTATTATTGCTGTCGATGCTAGGTATCTTCATTTTCTACACACTCAGCCTGATCGAGTGGCTGGTCCTACGGCGGTGGCATGAGAGTTTTCAATCGAAATCTACATAAATTAAATGGACTTATATGTAAATTACAACAAGTTGACGGAATTAACGAAAAACGGCATTATCGGCGCAAATTTCAGAGAAGTAATTTATGGCACAACACAGTTCAAAGGGCGCGCGTTTTCAGGCGGTCACAGCCAACCGGTTGCTGGATGGAGAGGTTGTCTATCTGGCAGCTGACAATAGCTGGACCGAAGTTTTCGCCAACGCCGATATTGCGGACGGGGCTGATGCCGGCGATGCCTTGCTAGCCCGGGCATGTCCAGATGGCTATGAAAAGCACGTGCTTGAGCCATATCTGTTCGAAGCGCTTCACGATGACAATGGCTTCCACCCAGCCAGCGTGCGCGAGATTATCCGTGCCAAGGGGCCGACAGTGCGGCTCGACCTCGGCAAACAGTCACGAAACTAGCTACGGGAAAAAAAATGTATCGTTACGATGAATTCGATCACCAACTTGTCGCAGAACGGGTTGAGCAGTTTCGCGGACAGGTCGCGCGGCGGGTCAACGGGACGTTGAGTGAAGACGCGTTCAAACCCCTGCGCTTGATGAACGGTGTTTATCTGCAATTACATGCCTATATGCTGCGCGTGGCCATTCCCTACGGCACGCTTTCATCGCGCCAGTTGCGCCAGCTTGCCTATATTGCGCGCGAATATGATCGCGGATACGGACATTTTACCACGCGCCAAAACATTCAGTATAACTGGCCAGCGCTTGCGCGCATTCCGGATCTGTTAAGCGAGTTGGCCGATGTTGAAATGCATGCCATCCAGACATCGGGAAATTGTATCCGCAATGTGACCAGCGACCAATATGCTGGCGCTATCGCCGACGAGATTGAAGACCCGCGCATTATTTCCGAGATTATCCGTCAGTGGTCGACCTTCCACCCGGAGTTTTCCTACTTGCCGCGCAAATTTAAAATTGCCGTCACCGGCCACACCAACGACCGCGCCGCCATTAAGTTGCACGATATCGGTATTGTGATTGTGCGCAATGAAGCTGGCGAAACTGGATATGAAGTTCATGTTGGCGGCGGCCAGGGCCGCACCCCCTTCGTTGCCAAAAGGCTCGCTGAATTTGTGCCAAAAGATAAACTGCTGGCTTATCTGGAAGCGGTTATGCGGGTGTATAACATGCTGGGTAGACGCGACAATTCCTATAAGGCTCGTATCAAAATTTTGGTCCATGAAACCGGCGAAGAAGACATGCGCAAAATGGTCGACGCCGAATTTGCAAAAATAGATGCCAGCAAAATGCTGGAGGTCCCAGAAGCCGAGATTGAGCGGATCGCGCGTTATTTCGAACCACCTGCCTTCGATACTCTACCCGCCCAAAGCAGCAGCTTTGATGCAGCGCAAGAAGAAGATGAAAGCTTTGCCCATTGGTGCCGCACGAATGTTGTCGCCCATAAAATTGACGGCTACGCCATTGTCAATATTTCACTCAAGCCGATCGGCGGAGTGCCGGGCGACGCCACGGACGTCCAGATGGAGGCGATTGCGGATCTCGCGGAAAATTACTCATTTGATGAATTACGCGTGACGCACGAACAAAACCTCGTTCTACCGCATGTGCGCCTTGACGATCTGAAGACGGTGTATGACCGCCTGAAAGACCATGAACTCGCCACGCCGAATTTGGGCCTGATCAGCGACGCGATTGCCTGCCCGGGGCTTGATTACTGCAATCTGGCAAATGCGCGCTCAATACCCTTGGCGCAAGAAATCTCCCACCGCTTTGCCGATCTCGACCGGCAATATGAGATAGGCGAGCTAAAAATCAAAATCTCCGGTTGTATTAATGCGTGCGGCCACCACCATGTCGGACATATCGGCATATTGGGTGTCGACAAAAAAGGCACTGAGTTTTACCAGATATCTTTGGGTGGCTCGGCTGATGAACACGCCAGCCTCGGCGATATTACAGGCCGCGCCTTCACTGAAGACACAATCGTCGACGCCATCGAAACACTGGTCGAAACCTATGTTGATCTGCGTAATGGCGGAGAGCGGTTTATCGATACCTATCGCCGCATTGGTATGACCCCGTTTAAGGAACGTCTTTATGGAGAATGATAAAAAGCTGATTATCGACGGCGCCGAAGGCGCAAACATCTGGCGCTATCTCGAAGATGAAACGCCGATCACCAACGACCCTGTAATCATTTCTCTGAACCGCTTACAGACCGAAGGCGCGGCGCTGGCTGCCGCGGGGACCCCGTTCGGCGTCATTTTGCGCGCCGGAGAAAAGCAAGGCGAAGACGTTCATGCGCTCGCGCCCTTTATCGACAAGCTGGCGGTTATCGCCATTGAGTTTCCAGTCTATCGCAATGGGCGGGGATACTCTGCCGCGCGTATTTTGCGCGAGCAGATGAATTATCGCGGTGAGATTCGCGCAATCGGCGAAGTATTATTTGATCAGTGGCAATTTATGCACCGCTGCGGCATCAACGCTTTCGAGATCAATGCGGATATTTCACTGGAAACCTTTAATGAGGCGCTCGGCGAGTTAAGCGCAGCATATCAGCCAGCCGCCGATGCTCAACGCGGCATTCTCTGGCGGCGCCATAACTAGGCTACAACGCGTGCACACTTAAACCGTCGCCATCATCGCGCGATCGGGCGCGAAACCCTGAAACTCAGTTGACGGCGTTTTGCCCGATACCAAATCGGCAATAATCTGCGCTGCGCCGTGACTAAATGTCCAGCCAAGTGGCCCGTGTCCGGTATTCATAAAAAGCCCTTTCGTGCCGGCTACCGGTCCGATAAGCGGCGCACCATCCGGCGTCATGGGTCTGAAACCGACCCAAGGTGACAAATCACCATCCAGCGGCAAATCGGGAAAAAGTTCGCCAATGCGCGTCATCATCGTGGCCACCCGAACAGGCTCAACATCGGGACGCATCCCTATTTCGGCAAAACCAGCAACACGCAAACGCTGCCCAAGCCGTGACATAACAAGTCGGTTTTTCAAATCGGTTAGTGACGTTTCCGGCGCCGAAATATCGTCATCCAGCGGAATGGTGATCGAGTAACCTTTAACGCCGTACATCGGCACTCGCACGCCCAGCGGCGCAAGCAGATCACGCGTCTGGAGGCCGGCCGCTAAAATCACACGATCAGCTTCAATATATTTTTCACCGCTCATTACACCGCGAATGTCGCAATCACCCTTAACGAGTCCCGTTATAGGTGTGTCGCATCGAACGCAAAAACGTGCATCGCTATAGCGCTCCGTGAGTTGGGCTACGAGGCGCGCAACAAATAGCCGCGCATCGCCGCTTTCATCTGTCTGCCCCCAGACCGCACCGGCCAGCAAGCCACGCGCCACAGCAGAGGCCAGTGCAGGCTCGACATCGCCAATCTCGTCCGGCGACAACCAAGACACGGACCCGCCACGCGCTGCCATCTCATCGACATCGCGCTGCATAGCATGAGTTTGCGCGGCGGCAGGAATGAGCTGCAAGATTCCCTTTTGGCGATCATCATAGCTAAAGTCATTGCCAAGTTCGGCCCGCGTCTGATGCAAACAAGCGAGGCTATATCGTGCCAGCGCCAAATTGCGCAACTTGCCCGCACGGTGCGGTCCGGCGCGACTGTTCGACAAAAACGCCAACAACCATCTCCATTGCGCCGGATCGGCACGCAGGCGTAAGCGAAACGGTGCATCGCCGCGCCAGCTGCGCATCAGCATTTTCATCGGCATGCCAGGTTGCGACCACGGCGCACTTTCCGAAACAGCTATTTGACCGCCATTGGCAAAACTTGTGACGCTGGCGAGTTCGTGACCAGCTTCCAGCAGGGTAACGTCATGGCCGTGACGAAGGCATGCATGAGCCGTGGTTGCACCAATAATGCCGCCGCCGACCACAATGATACGCATGAGTTTATCCTTTGGATGGCTCTTTGGGCGACTCGATGGGCGGTTCGAAAATCTCGGGCAGCGGAAGTGACCCCTGCTCGTGATAAATCGTCCGGCTGGGGAAAGCAAAACCGGTACCTGCCCCTTCCACGATTTCCTTGATTGCAAAAGCCAGCGCTTGTTTATGCGCCAGCCATTCCTCCCAATCGATCGTCTCGGTAAAGCAATAAACCATGATGTCTATCGAGCTTTCATTAAAGCCATCCACAAAAATCAGGCGCGGCACCCGCCCGTCGCTAATGAAGTTCTTGTTCGCGTCGAGCCAGCTTTCGATCTGGCCGCAAATCTCGCGCAACTGATCCGAGCTGGTTTTATACTCCACGCCGATTTGCCAGAAAATACGTCGATGCGTCATATCGGAAAAATTGATCAAGGCGTAGTCGGCAAAAAAATTGTTCGGAACCACAACCGGCACTTGGTCAAAACGACGGATCCGCGTTGATCGGAAACCAATGTCCTCAACTGTGCCCTCAACAATGTTTTCGACACGCACCCAATCGCCAATCTTGAACCGGCGCTCCACCAAAATAGAAACGCCACCCAACAGATTTTTGAACAAGTCTTGCGCACCCAGCGCAACGGCAACGCCGAACAAGCCGAAACCGGCAATGATAGGTCCGATCTGAATACCCCAGATCTGCAAAACGGTTGCCGCGCCGGTGAGGATGATCCCCCATCGCGCAATTGTCATCAACCATCGGACAATTTCCTTGGACAGCAATTGCTCAATGCGGCGCAAGCCAAAGAATACCGGTGGCAGCGCGGCATATAGGGTAGAGAAAATGCAAATCGCAAGCATGCTGCGCAAAACCTTGTCAGCAATTTCTGCCGGTATGCCAGTAAGCCCAAGCGTGTGTTCGGCGAAAAATACACCGACCACCAGAAACAATAGCTTCAGCGGCTCTTCAATGGCGTCGCGCAGCAGGTCATCAAACTCAGTTTCGGTCCGCGCAGTGATGCGCTCAAAGCGCTTTAGCACGAACCGAGAGAACAGCCCGCGCAACATCGTGAAAAACATAAACACGCCAACCGCCAGCATCAGGCGCGAAACGCTGATACCCAGCAATCCGTCCACCCAGACCTGCGACAGCATCGAAAAAAAGCTCTGTATCATGTCTGTCATTACTACCAATCCCCCTCGACGTGTTCTTCGAGAAAGTGACGCGCCTGTTTGTCTTCAATCTCGACAACCCACATGTCAGGGTCGCGCTTGATCTCCCGCCCTAACATATCGTCTATCTGGTCATCGGGTGTCAAATGCGGTGCCAGCACGCGCCAGCGGCGGCCGCCATCCATATCTGTGAATGAAACAAGCAGGCCCGAGCATCCATCCAGCCGGTTAACGCGCACAAACATGCCGCCTGCATCACCATCGCCGCGACGCGCGACAACAGCCGTGCATTCCGCGTTCACCCGGCGCACGAGCGCCTGAACATATATTTCTGCTTTAACGCGCCACATGTATCCGGCTTACCATGAAGCATGAATTGCCGCAAAGACCATTGGGGCGCGGCAAAATACACCAGCCCAAAACCTTGCGGCAACGCCGCCAGCGGCATAGGTTGACTTTGAAGGGAACGGACATGTCTTTGGAAAACCTACTGGCAGATTTCGAGCTTTTCGATGATTGGGAAGACCGGTACAAATACATCATTGAATTAGGCAATAATCTCGCACCGCTCAGCGCGGACGAGCACGGCGACGCCAATAAAGTACCCGGATGCGTTAGCCAAGTCTGGCTCGTAACCGAACGTCAAGCCGACACGTTAAACTTCCGCGGCGACAGTGACGCCCATATTGTGCGTGGACTTGTCGCTATTCTGCTCGACCTTTATTCAAATCGATCGGCGGCTGACATTTTAGCAATAGATGCGCGCGACGCATTTGAACAACTCGGCCTTGGTGAGCATCTGACCCCACAGCGTTCAAACGGATTTTATTCCATGGTTCAGCGTATCCGAAACGACGCGGCCGCTGCGCTTGGCGACTGAAGCCCATAAAACACTGAAAGCCGTGACAGCCCCAGCTTGAGTACAAGCCGGCTCGACCGACGTGGTAGATCGAAAAGTTTTTCATTTTCCTCCACCCCGCGCAATTCACAGCACATGTCCAAAACCATATGCGACAGCCCTGGGCCGACATAATACAACGCTTTTTGGACGCGCCTGCGCGCGTCGACAGCATAGAAATTAGGTTCGCGATGCCCGCCGCCATCCACGTAATCAGGGCGCGACCAATCCATGCCCATGCGCGATGTATATTGCGCCGCAAAAACATCATTTTGCAGTTGCATACCGGCCGCAAATTCAGCATCTGAAACTGAAAACCGCGCGCCGCTTGGGCGAAGCTTCACCCATTCCAGCACCGTTTGGGAAACATTGCGTTGGACGGTACTGCCGTCATCTGCCTGTTGCCCCGCGCGGACCTGATGCTGGGCCTGAAAGCCCCTGACACCGTCAATTGTGCGGCCTAGGTCACGGCGCACCCATGCACGACCGGTTTCATTTAACATAATATCTCTGTCGGGCATTTCGCTGACCAGATCAGACGCGATCCAGCGTTTCACCGTGCCACCACAAATCTGACCACCAGCCAATCGTCGGTTATGGCAAAAAAGTTGAAAACCATCGCCATTTTTGTCGGGGCGCAGGCGGCTGTCTAATTTCAGAAAACGCTTACCGATCCGGCGCAGCGTCTGCGCGTCACCCGGCGTCAAAACCGGCCCCTTTGAAAATACTCCGAGCCTGATCTTGAATTTGTTGGCTCTGAATGTGCTGGCGGTGCATCTGATTATCCATCTCGCTCAAGGCGAGTTCAGAAAAAAACAGAGCTTTGTCAGCAACTGGATCATCGCGCATATCTTCTATACGCCGACAACCATTGGCAACGCTCGTTCGATCGCGTGCCGTCAGCTTGCCAAGCTGCGTAAAATTGATGCCGAACAAAACATGCGCCAGATACTGCATGGTATGGCGACCTGCTGATAATTGGCGGCGCCCGCGACTTGCACTCAGAATATGAGCTTCGCGGGTGAGAAAAGTACAATTTACAAAGCTGGATACTAAACGCAGGCGGCTCAATGTGAGGAAATGTGACCAGTCCTCAGGATCAGCTGACATTTTCGATAATGCGTGCTTGCGACTTTTGATTGGTTCTATGGGCATACCATTCACTTTTTTGTTATTGATTGCCACCAATTATTGATTTCAAAGTACTGAACGGGCAGTTGCATTAATTAAATCAATATATTCATATAGTTATAGATTAACGAATGTGTAAGCACAAACAATTATTCTTATTTTATGTGTACTTTTAATGTTCAAAGCAGGTAGCATGCACATGCAAGCAATAATATTTTGTGAAATAAAAAAACAAGAAGGATCGCAAATGGCCCGACGTCAGAATGATAAATTATCCAAACGCGCTGCTCAGGATTCATCCAAAATTTCTACACTTCCCGAACAAATCGATGGCCCCGTTGGGGGTTTGAACCGCGACGGTCTCGATTTCATCAACACATTGTTGTATGGCTACCGCTTTGGCAATCAGGTGTTCAACACGGTAACCCCGCATCACGAAGATTGGATCATGCTTTTCGTCGTGCTGGCAAACGATGCCGAAGGGCGCGCCACGGTTACCAAAAATATCGTCGAGATTACGGGCCGCGCCTATGGCACAGTTCGCGCTTCGCTTCAGCGATTTGAAAAGCTAGGCTATATCGAACCCAATCAGCGCATTGGACGTTCGGAGCTTTATGTGCCGACCCCGGCCATGAAACAGGCAGTTAATGATTTTGCCAAGAAATTCTGGCCGCATATTCAAAAAGTACGCAATCAGTCTGCACGCGTCAAAGACCCTGTATAAAGCCCAGATCCGCTCAAAAAAGCGCGCGCCATAAAGCCAATGGCCTTATCCTCTGCCAGCCTGTATAGTCCGGCATCATTTTACAGGAGAGGCCAGTGTCACAATCGCCAACGACCGCCGGACGATTGATCACCCCCTTTAATGCCTATTTGGGTGGGGTGGCCAGTTGGTTCGCCAATATGGGGTTGCAATTTGTCATGATCCCGACATTGGCGGTCATCTATCTCGAAACCTCGGCCACGAAACTGGCGCTGGTGCAGATGTCTCTGGCCCTGCCGCAACTCCTGCTATTGATGTTTGCTGGATCGCTGGCCGACCGGACAAACGGGCGCACAATGCTGGTGAACATCCACGTGATCGCCACATTGCCGCCCATGGTGCTGGGCTGGCTGGTTTGGACATCAAACTTGGAATATTGGCACCTTGTCGCCTATGGGCTGATCAGCGGTGTCATTTCCTCTTTCTCAGCACCCACACGGGATGCGCTGTTGATGCGCGTCACGCGTGCTGGTGTGCAAAGTGCCGTGATGATGGCTTTGATAACCCAATTTGCGGCGCAGCTTATCGGCTTCATGCTCGCCGGATTGGCCGCGCCGGTTGCCGGTCCATGGGCGTTGCTGGCCTTGCAAGTTGCGGTCATGGTATTTGGCCTTGCTTGCGCGCTCGCTTTGCCATCGCTGCCGCCTAAGGAAATTATAGCCAGCCCTGAAATACCGGATCGCGGCTGGCGCACCGGGCTAGACGCCGTTATCCAATCGCCAAAACTTTATCCCGTCATCATGTCGACCGTTTCGGTCGGCATCTTTTTCATCGGCATATTCATGGTCGCCCTGCCGCTCATCGTGCGAAATGTGTTTGGCGGCGGGCAGTTAGAGATCAGCGTTTTGAGTTTTTGCTTTTGGGGCGGCACAATCTGCACCTCGCTTTTGCTCTTACGTCGTCGGCCAATTGAACGACGTGGCCGCGCCATGGCGCTGGCGCAAATCGCTGGTTCGGTGGCCCTCATCCTCGTTGTCTTCGCGCCGAATTTCGCCACGCTATGCGTTTTGGTAACAGGCTGGGGTTTGGCCGCTGGCGTGAACATGGCAATGGGCCGGACGGTCGTGCAAATCGAAGCCCCGGAACATGCGCGCGCGCGCGTTCTGGCACTTTATAACTTAGGCTTTCTGGGCGCAGCACCGATCGGAGCCATTCTCACCGGCCTCACAGCCGAACGGGTTGGTCCACAACAGGCGACGGGCATTTTCGCCGCGATGATGTTTGTTTTCACCATCTGGTTTATTCTGCGCACGCCGGTCATGCAGATCCGGCGTCACCCAAGCGAAACCTAAATCGTCACTGGTTGAATTTCGGTTCGTCCCACCACGGATAAAACGCGGGCATATCCGCGCTTGGGCTATCAGTAAATTCCGGTGCGCGTTTTTCGAGAAACGAGTTCACCCCTTCCTTCGCATCGCTTTGGCGGCCACGCCCATAAACAGCACGGCTGTCGACACGGTGGGCTTCCATCGGATGTTCGGCACCCAACATGCGCCACAGCATTTGCCGCGTCAGCGACACCGACACTGGCGCACTCATCTGGGTCATGGCGCGCGCGATCTCGCGGGCGCGGTCGAGCAGATCGGCTTGCGGTACAACTTCGCTCACCAAGCCGCCCCGCAGAGCTTCCGCAGCCGGAAACACCTCTCCCGTATAGCACCATTGAAGCGCTTGCGAGATACCAACAATGCGCGGCAAGAACCAGCTTGAACACGCTTCGGGCACAATACCGCGGCGTGCAAACACAAAACCAAAGCGCGCATTTTCCGACGCAATTCGCACATCCATCGGCAGCAACATGGTTGCCCCTATGCCGACGGCCGCACCGTTAATCGCGCCGATAATTGGCTTGATAGAGTTAAATAGGCGCAAGGTCAGCATCCCGCCTGAATCGCGTAGCGCATCGCTATTCCAGTCTATAGACCCATCATCATTCACCGCCGAACGTCGCGCCGCATCGTCTTGACGCTGGGCATAATCAAATGTCTTGTCCCCCTCGGAAAGGTCTGCACCCGCGCAGAAGGCGCGCTCACCGGCACCGGTAATTATAATTGCCCGCACTGCGTCATCATTGTCGGCATCATCAAGTGCATCCACCATCTCGTGCATCATGCGCGCATTGAACGCGTTCATGGCTTCTGGGCGCGACAGAGTTATGACCAGAAGGCCGTCGCTTTCTTTTTGTGTTTCGATCGTCTGGTAAGTCGCCATTTTTGTCTCCCTAAAGCTGCATGGACTTGCTCAAAATTTCCATATCTCTATAGTTTCTTCAAGCTGAGATTTACTAAGTAGGGGGACAGTTTCACATGCATCCGTATATTCACGCAGCCAGCAATCCTGATAAACCGGCCTATATCATGGCCGCATCGGGGGAAGTTGTTACATATAAACAGCTTGACGAGCGCTCTAATCAGATCGCTCACCTACTTCGCGCACGCGGCTTGAAGCAGGGTGATGGCATTGCGGTATACATGGAAAACAACCCGCATTATTTTGAAATTTGCTGGGCTGCGCAACGCGCCGGTCTCTATTTCACCTGCATTTCATATCGCCTGACAGCGCCAGAAGTTGACTATATTGTGCGTGACTGCCAGGCCAGAGCATTCTTTACCTCCGATGTCGTGAAGGACGTTGCAGGCGAACTTGTGCCTATTTTACCAACGCTTGATGCGATGATCATGGTGAACGGCGCGATTGGCGGCTATGAGGATTATCTCCCCTTGCGTGATGCCCAGCCGATTACGCCTATTGACGATGAAAGCCGAGGCCTCGATATGCTATATTCTTCCGGCACGACGGGTCGGCCAAAAGGTATAAGACGCCCGCTACCCGGCGATGCCATTGATAGCCCAGACGCACTGATTTCCCTTGTCAGCTTGGTTTACCAGTTTGACGAGAAAACCACATATCTGTCACCTGCCCCGCTCTATCACGCGGCACCCTTGCGCTATAACATGGCGGTACAGCAACTAGGCGGCACATGTGTGGTCATGGAAAACTTTGATCCCGAAGCTGCGCTGGAGCTGATTGAGAAGCACAAGATTTCGCACAGCCAATGGGTGCCGACCATGTTTGTGCGCATGCTGAAATTGCCCGAAGACGTGCGCACCAAATATGATTTATCGTCCATGACAACGGCCATCCACGCCGCTGCGCCGTGCCCGATACCGATCAAGCACCAGATGATCGAATGGTGGGGGCCGGTAATTTATGAATATTATGCGGGCAGTGAAGGCAATGGCTTTACCGCTATCGATTCAGAGCAATGGCTAGCCCATGAAGGATCGGTCGGTAGTGCTTTATTGGGCATCATTCATATTTGCGACGATGAGGGCAATGAATTGCCGGTGGGCGAAGCCGGTACTATTTTCTTTGAAGCCCCAGACGCCGATGTGGTCAGCTTTGAATATTACAATGACCCGAAGAAAACTTCCGAAAGCCGGCACCCCGTCCACAAACACTGGTCGACATTAGGCGATGTCGGGCGTCTGGATGCCGACGGCTTTTTGTACCTGACCGACCGCAAGGCATTTATGATTATTTCGGGCGGCGTGAATATTTATCCGCAGGAAGCCGAAAATGTTTTGGTCACGCATCCGAAAGTCGCCGATGTTGCCGTTATCGGCGTGCCGAATGAAGATTTTGGCGAGGAAGTCAAAGCCGTCGTCCAGCCACTTGACTGGTCACAATCTGGACCAGAACTTGAGGCCGAACTGATTGAATTTTGCCGCGAACAATTATCGGCAATCAAATGCCCACGATCGGTAGATTTCGACAAAGAGTTACCGCGCCATCCGACAGGTAAATTGTATAAGCGTCTCGTGCGCGACCGGTATTGGGGGAAGAGTGACTCAAAAATCGTCTGATCCTAAGACGACACAGGCCCTCGCGCGCAATCGAGGCGTTACCCTGCCTACAAACGGCCAGTTGACGCGCGATATGTTTACGGAAGACTTTGTCGGCTTTATGCGCGACGTCTCGCAAGCTCAGGACGGTAACTTCGAATTTCGGAGCGACGAAGACCGCGAGGCAGACCGTGTTGCGCTGTTAAAAGCACATGATGCTGGTCAAGATTTATGGGTCTTTGGCTATGGCTCCCTGATCTGGAATCCAGCCTGCCTCATTGAGGAAACACGCGCCGCCAACCTTGAAGGGTACCATCGGGCGTTTTGCCTCAGCCTCGTCATCGGCCGCGGCACCATGGATGCGCCGGGCTACATGCTGGCGCTAGAAGATGGTGGTATCTGTCACGGGGTTATTCATCGCATCCGGGCCGATAAAATTGACAGCGAAACGCGCATTTTATGGCGGCGCGAAATGCTCGGCACCGGATATCGCAGCATTTGGACCGACGTACAGACCTCCGAAGGCCCGCAACGCGCGATTACCTTCATCGTCAATCGTGATAGCCCGCGCTATGTCGGGCAGCCCGATAATGCCGAGCTGATTGCGCGCATTGCGCGCGCCGAAGGGCCGATCGGAAAAAATGCCGATTACGTGTTCTCCTTATGCGCGCACCTTACAGCCCATGGTATGCCCGATGCTGAGCTTGATGCGCTGGCAAAAAGCATCCGTGAATATATGGACAACATGTCTTGACGCGACGCAGCCTTGCCGTCACATTTGGCTAAATCAAACGGGGAGTTTTGACATGAGAGTTTTTGATAACCTTGAAGCCTACGCCGCTGAAGTCGGCAATGAAATCGGTGTCAGCGACTGGATGGTTGTAGACCAGGACCGCATTAATAAATTCGCCGAAGCAACCGGTGACCACCAGTGGATCCACCTTGATGGCGAGCGCACCCAGCGCGAATTAGGCATGCCGACCATTGCGCATGGCTTTTTGACGCTATCGCTGCTGGCGTCGCAAGACCTGAATATTTCGGCCATCAAAAGCGTGACACGCGGCATTAATTACGGCTCAAACAAAGTGCGCTTCACCAATATGGTGCCAGTTAATTCGCGCGTCCGTTTGCGCAGCACGCTGAAATCAGCCGAACCCAAGGCAGGCGGCACGCTGTTCACCAGCGAAGTGATGGTTGAAGTCGAAGGTCAGGAAATGCCGGCGCTGGTTGCCGAGTCGCTGACATTGCTGTTCGAATAGGTCCGCACAGTTTATGGGAAAAAAGAACGACGATACTGTTTGGCCGGTCATGAAGGACGAGGCCGCATGGCGCGACCAACTGACCCCCGAACAGTATTACGTCACCCGCGAGGCGGGCACCGAGCGGGCGTTTACAGGCCCGAATTGGGACGATAAAACACCTGGCACCTATCACTGTATTTGCTGTGATCAAGCACTGTTTGTGTCGGGCACGAAATTCGACAGCGGCACGGGCTGGCCCAGCTTCTTTCAACCCGTTACGCCGGATTCTGTAGCCGAACGTGCCGATAATACGTTATTCATGCGCCGCACCGAAGTCCTGTGCAGCAATTGCGGGGCGCATTTGGGCCATGTTTTTCCCGACGGCCCACCCCCTACCGGACAGCGCTATTGCATGAACGGCACGGCCATGTGGCTCGCGCCGGAAACTGGTTCTGATACTGGTGCTGAAAACTAAACATGTCAGAAAACATAAAGGTCGCCCCTCCACAGGCCACCACCGCCCCGCATAGTGTTTCGTATCACGGCGACACGCGAACCGACGAATATGCTTGGTTGCGCGATGATAACTGGCAGGCTGTGATGAAACAACCAGATGCGCTAGACGCTGACATTCGCGCGCATCTTGAAGCTGAAAATGCCTACACCGATGCTGTCATGGCACCGACGCAGAGCCTGCAAACAACGCTGTTTGATGAAATGCGCGGTAGGCTCGAGGACGAAGATGCGTCGGTTCCTGTCAATATTGGCACATTAAGCTGGGCGACCCGCTACGTTGCGGGCGGCGAACATGTGCTTGTCTGCTACGGCCCGCCCGATGCAAAAATCGACGACATGCAAACCGTACTTGATGGCAATATCGAGGCAGCAGACCGCGCTTACTTCAAACTTGCAGGCCACGCGCCCTCCCCGGATGGAGCACTGTTAGCTTGGAGTTTTGACGATAAGGGATCGGAATATTTCACAATCTGCGTACGCAAGCTAACTGACGCTCAAGATATGACCGACCGCCTGACCGACACAACTGGCGCAGCTGTTTGGTCGGCTGATAATAAATTTTTGTTCTATGTTGCAGTTGATGAAAATCACCGTCCCGCCAACGTCATGCGCCACCGCCTTGGCACTGACCAGCGCGATGATATTTGCGTCTATCGAGAAGCCGATGCCGGTTTTTTCGTCTCAATTGACGACACGCGCAGCGGGCGCTTCGTAATTATTTCGGCCCATGACCACGAAACCTCTGAGTGCTGGCTGATCCCAGCGCACGCACCGGAAGCAGCACCGATATGTGTCGCCCCGCGCACACTGGGCATCGAATATGATGTCGATGATGACGTGAATAATAATGCGCTGGTTATCGTCACAAATTGGGCACCGGAAGGCCGGGCAGAAGATTTTTTGGTCGCAACCGCGCCTGTGCCAACGCGCGATGCCGACATGTCTTCATGGCAAATATTGCGCGCTCACACGCACGGCTGCCTCGTTTTAGACGCGGTTCCGTTTGCGAACTTCACGGCGTTTCTCGTGCGCGAAAATGCGCTACCGCGTATTCTTGTTGAAAACAAAACCACCGGCGAAACAAGCGCGATTGATTTTCCCGAAGAGTCTTACGATCTGAGCTTTGGTGCAATGGGCCAATATGATACCGCCACGCTGCGGTTTATCTATGCCTCAATGACCACGCCAGCACAAACCATCGACTATGATATGCGCACACAGGCGCGTAATATTCGAAAACGCCAAAGCGTGCCCAGCGGGCATGATCCGGCTATGTATATTACCCGCAGGATTACCGCCGTGAGCCATGATGGCGCCGAGGTGCCGGTTTCGGTTCTTCACCACCGCGACACGCCGCTGGATGGCAGCGCGCCGGTTTTGCTGTATGGCTACGGCTCTTACGGCATTACCATTCCGGCAAGCTTTTCGGTCGCCCGCCTAAGCCTCGTCGATCGTGGCTTTATTTATGCGATTGCCCATATTCGCGGCGGCAAGGCCCGCGGGCATAGCTGGTTTACACAAGGTCGCGGTGCCCAGAAAACCAATAGCTTTGAGGATTTTGCGGCGACAGCGCGCGCACTGATTGCGCGCGGATGGACCCAACCCGGCAATATAACCGTTCACGGTGGCAGCGCAGGCGGCTTGCTGGTCGGCGCGACCGTTAACTTAGCGCCAGAATTATTCCGGGCAGGCGTGGCAGAGGTGCCTTTTGTTGACGTCCTCACAACCATGCTCGACGACACCCTACCTCTAACACCACCGGAATGGCCCGAATGGGGTAACCCGATAGAAAGCGCCAAAGCTTATGCCATCATTAAGGCTTACGCACCTTACGAAAACATCCGCGCGACCAACTACCCGCATATTCTGGCGACAGGCGGGCTCACCGACCCACGCGTGACCTATTGGGAACCGGCAAAATGGGTCGCACGCCTGCGCGCGCGCCGTACCGATGACGGGTTAACGCTTTTACGCACGGAAATGACTGCCGGGCATGGTGGCAAAGCAGGCAGGTTCAACCAGCTGCACGAAATTGCTTTTGTTTACGCCTTTGTAATTTTCGTCCACACTGGGTTTAGGGAGAATAACAATGACAATGGACTTTAAGTTAGACGACGCTGTCGCGCTCGGATTCGATCCAGCACGCCTTGATACGATCCCAGATTTTTTCGAAAGCTACCGCGCGCGCGAAAAGCTTTCTGGCTACAGCATTCTCATTGCACGCGATGGCAAAATTGCCCACCAGTCGCAACGCGGTCACAGCGCATTTGAGGGCGGACACGCGCTTAGCAAGGATACAATATTTCGCATCTATTCGATGACCAAGCCGATCACCAGCGTCGCTATTATGATGCTGGTCGAGCGGGGTCGTATCATGTTGCAGGACCCGATTACGAAATATTTGCCGCAATTTGCCAATGTACGTGTTTTCGAAAAGGGCACACCACGCGAATACACAACGCGCGAGCCTGATCGCATGATCACCGTGCACGACCTGATGACCCACCAATCGGGCTTGACCTATGATTTTATGCTGTCGCACCCCGTCGATGCGTTATATCGCAATAAGCGCATCAATGGTGCGCGTTCGGAAAAGTTTACACTGGAAGAGTTCATTGATGAACTGGTCCAGATGCCGCTTCAATTTACCCCTGGGAGCCAGTGGAACTATTCAGTGGCGACGGATGTGCTTGGCCGCATCGTCGAGGTGGTTTCGGGCCAGACGCTTGACGTATTCCTGTCGGAAAATATTTTCATCCCGCTTGGCATGAACGATACAAGTTTTACCATCGACGATGATAAGCGCGGCCGCCTTGCGCATAATTATGCGCGCGATCCCGTCACGGGGGTTACCAGCCTCGCCGATGCACCCGAGACAACAATCTACAAGCCTGGGCGGAGGTTTCTATCAGGTGGCGGTGGCCTCCTATCTACAATCGGGGATTATCTCAAATTCTGCGAAATGATGCGGCGCGATGGCGTATTAAACGGCGCGCGCATTTTGGGGCGTAAAACAGTTGCCTATATGACCAGCAACCACCTGCCAAATAACGAAACCTTGATGGACCGCGCCACCGGCAGTTTTTCCGAAGTGAGCTATGGCGGTACCGGCTTTGGACTGGGCTTTTCAGTCGTCGTCGACCCGCAATACGCACCGACCATCACATCACGCGGCGTATATTCTTGGGGCGGGCTTGCGAGCACATTTTTTTGGGTCGATCCGCAAGAAGAAATGGTGGTCATTCTGATGACCCAGCTTATGCCATCCGGTACTTATCCATTGCGCCCGCAACTCCAGCAATTGGTTTATAGCGCCCTACAATAATTTTTCGTTTAAATGTCGCTAAATCGGGCGTTTTGCTTGCTTTCGGCAACCGGAGACCCAATATCCGGTACTGAACATATGGAGGTTTCAAATGGCTTTACCTGAAATTTTAAAAGACAATCTGCGTGTGCCGGTTGTCGGATCCCCCCTGTTTCTGGTCTCGGGCCCGGAATTGGTGATTGCCCAGTGTAAAGCGGGCATTGTTGGATCTTTCCCCGCACTCAATGCACGACCGGCCGAAGTGCTGGACGAATGGCTCACGCGCATCAACACCGAACTGGCAGAGTATAAAGCTGCCAACCCAGATGCGATTGTCGCGCCTTATGCCGTGAACCAGATATGCCATGGGTCAAACGACCGGCTTATGCAGGATATGGAAACATGTGTGAAGCACCAAGTGCCGATTATCATCACAAGCCTACGCCCGCCGGCTGAGATTGTCGAAGCGGCCCACTCCTATGGCGGTCTTGTTTTCCATGACGTGATTAATGTTAAGCACGCGCGCAAAGCCGTTGAAGAAGGCGTTGACGGCCTTATTCTCGTATGCGCTGGCGCAGGCGGTCACGCAGGCGCACTCAGCCCATTTGCGCTGCTGCGCGAAGTCAAAGAATGGTTCGATGGCACGATTTTGCTGTCCGGTGCTATTGGCGATGGTTTCTGCGTAGCCTCCGCGCTTGCTATGGGTGCCGACCTTGCCTATATGGGCACGCGCTTCATTGCCACCGAAGAAGCCAATGCCGACCAAGGCTATAAAGATATGTTGATTTCGTCTGCCGCGGACGACGTAGTGTATTCATCACTATTTACCGGCGTGATGGGCAACTACCTCGCGCCTTCGATTACCGCAGCGGGTCTCGACCCGAACAACCTTCCCGAAGCTGATAAGTCGAAAATGAACTTCGGTTCCGGCGGCAATATGAAATCAAAAGCGTGGAAAGACATTTGGGGCTCCGGTCAAGGTATCGGCGGAATTCAAGATGTTGAACCAGTTGAAGCCGTCGTTGGTCGGCTGGAAAACGAATATCGCGAAGCCATTGATAGCCTCGTTCAACGCGCTTCTTAAAACGCGTCCATGCTTGACCCTTTGATGCGCCGCCTGATTGACCCACCCCTGAAGGGGGTGGCGTCGATCTTACCGCGTCAACTTAGCGCCAATCGAATTACCATTGGTGGGTTTATATTAGGGGTATGCTGTTTTGTAGCTATCGCCATTGGCAGCATGACGGCGGCACTTGTTTTTCTGCTGCTCAACCGGCTCGCCGACGGCCTTGATGGCGCCGTCGCGCGCCGCGACACACCCAGCGAATTGGGTGGTTATCTGGATATCGTTGCTGATTTCGTGCTGTGGGGCCTTTTGCCCCTAGGCTTTATTATTTTGGATAGCGGCAACGCGGTCGCCGCCGCCGTTCTGCTTTCCGCCTTTTCCATGTCGATGACCGTGTTTCTCGCCTTTGCCATTATGGCTGAAAAGCGTGGGCTTGAGACCGACACGCAAGGTCGGAAAAGTTTTTCCTATATGGCCGGTCTTGCCGAGGGAACGGAGACGATCGTATTTTTTGTCGTTGTGATGATCTGGCCAGGCTTTTTTATCCCAGCTGCATTTATCTATGCAGCTATCGTCTATCTATCGGTAATCGGACGGGTGGCGACTAGCTACACTGCCTTACAGAATTTGAAAACCGACGCATAAAACCGCAACATTACGCACTGGTACATATACGCGTGCGCGCAAATTTCATTGACGAGACAAAGTTGGAAAGTTGGCTGGGGTGGCAGGATTCGAACCTGCGCATGGCGATACCAAAAACCGCTGCCTTACCACTTGGCTACACCCCAACTGCAGGGGAAAATACAAGCCTATTCCCTTCCGGTCTAGCCCTCTTTTTTCATCAAGGTGCGTCAATTACGCCAATATAGTCCGTGGCAAGGCTCCCAAGGTAGAGTTTGCCCTCATGTTCCAGCACACTGGTGACCATATAAATGCGCCCATTGGCGTCTTCGAGCGATGCAACTGGAACACCGTCGGGCGTTAATTTGACGGCCCAACTGTGTTTTTCAACCAATGAAATGCCGAGATTAAACAGCCGCCAGGCGATTTTGCGGGAAAAGGGGCTGGGAATGAGCGCGTCTATCTCTTCTGTGCGTGGCCCAGGCAACGCCAGCCAGAAACCGCCATCGGCAGCTTCGGTTATATTATCGGGGAACCCCGGTAGTTCATCGAGAAACACCTCATGCGTGCCCGCCTTCTCGCCTTTAAGCCAATATCTGGTAATGCGGCTGCGAAAAGTTTCATTGACCAGAATGAAATCCTCATCAGCGTTTAAAGCAACGCCATTGGCAAAGTAAAGGTCGTCAAGCAACACGGTGGTTTCCTTGCTGACCGGATCATAAGCCAGCAAGCGACCCGACGGGCGGCCTTCATAAATTTCCAGCAGATCGTACCCATAGCCATGGCGCTGCGAGGCGTCCGAGAAGTAAATCGTGCCATCGCGCGCAATCGTCAGATCATCGACAAAAATCATGCGCTCGCCGTCAACCGTGTCGCTTAGCAGCGTTACCGCCCCGCTCGTATCGATCGATAACAGACCTTTTTTTGCATCCGCCACGATCAGATTACCGGCGGCGTCAAAATTCATCCCCAAAGGGCGCCCTTGCGTGTCGGCATATGTCGAGATCGAGCCGCCCGCATTGACGCGCAAAATACGACCGTCAACCAGACCCGTATATAAATTACCCGCAGCGTCAAAAGCGACACCTTCAGGGCCGGGGCCCAAGGTCAAAAGCTGGGCTTCGTCCAGTTTCTGATTGGGCGTAAACACACCTTGCCCGGCTGGATTAGGCGGGAAGGCGGCGTTTTCCATCGGCTCGAACGGTACCGGCCAGAAAAACAGATACGCCAGAAAAACTCCAAAGAGCATGACTAGTAAAGCAAACCCCCGTCGCACAAAGCCCTTTATGCCGGAACCGGTCCGCGCACCAGATGTATCAGAATGTGTCATTGTTAAACTCCCCTTTTTCCGTCCTTCCGCCTTATGATTTGGCAATTATTAATTGCGACAACATCTGTCCTCGTCTATATAAAAGTGCGTCTAGGAACCCTATTTTGGGACATCTAAACGCCCTTTGAGGGCGACGGAGTGTGGCGCAGCCTGGTAGCGCACCTCGTTCGGGACGAGGGGGTCGCAGGTTCAAATCCTGCCACTCCGACCAGTTTCGCCTCTCATTTACGGAAGCGCTCAAGACGTTTACGCGTCTTTTCAATCGCCTTCTGGTTCTCCTCAAACGACAGTTTTCCATCATCATTCGCGTCTATTTTGTTGAAGCGCTTGAGTTGAGCGGCGCTAAACTCTTCTTTCGAAATAAATCCGTCATCATTCGTATCGGTCCGATCGAACAAAATACGTTGAATTTTTCCGCCGTTTTGGGCGGCAACCGGCGCGATCAGCGTTGTCATAAGGCCTGCGCCCACTAAGCTGGAAACTACTAAGCCGCTTATTAATATCTTTTTCATGCAAGACCTTTCCCGTTCAAAATGCTCGAAAATATAGTAGGGTCATCGGAGAAATGTGACCAGCGGAGATTTTTTGCATGTTGAGCTTCCATACGGACATGGATTTTGAATATGGCGTTGCCGACCAGCTTTCGCCGCGCATTCGGCGTGTTATCGCAAATAATCCCAGCGCCTTCACATTTACCGGCACAGGCACTTACATTATTGGCACGGGCGATGTTGCCGTCATCGACCCCGGCCCCCTTTTGGACCCCCATGTCGACGCAATTTTAAACGCGCTTGGACCCGATGAGCATGTCAGCCACATTTTAGTCACGCACACACATCTCGACCATTCGCCGGCCTGTGCACCGCTGCAAGCGCGCACGCAAGCCCCTATTTACGGATGCCCTCCACCAAAACCAGAAAGCTTTGACGGCCCGCGTCTCGAAGAAGATGCCGATGATGCCTTCAAGCCAGACCATATTGTGCACGATGGCGACCTTATTCGAGGCGGGGATTGGACATTGGAATGTGTCGCCACGCCCGGCCATATGGCGAACCATGTTTGTTATGCATTGCAGGAAGAAAAAACGCTGTTCACGGGCGATCATGTCATGGGCTGGTCGACCAGCATCATCGCGCCGCCGGATGGCAATATGCAGGATTACATGAACTCGCTCGACCGGCTTTTGACCCGCGACGACGAACTATACTGGCCAACGCATGGCCCGTGCATCCCCAACCCGAAGGAATTTGTCGACTGCTATATCCAGCACCGTCGCAACCGCGAACAACAAGTGCTGGATCGCCTCTCGGCTGGCGACACGCGCATTATCGACATGGTTGCGGTGATGTATGCTGATGTTGATAAGCGCCTACACCCCGCCGCCGCGCTGTCGGTTTTTGCACATATGCAAGATCTGGTCGCACGCAAGCGTGTAAAATGCGCAGGGCAAGTTGCCCTTGATAGCGAGTTTACCCTGCTTTAGGGCAAATGCTGTATGGCGTATGCGGATCGCCCATTTTTGGCTAATTGGCTTTTTGCGCAACCAACGTCATAAAATCACTAATGCGCCCTGCATTCACCCCAAGGTCAGACAGGCCGACCCGCGATGCCGAGCGCATATCTACACGCACATTACCGGCGCTTTGCGTCAGCCGGATAACAACGTCATCGCGGAAACCGAAAAACGGTGTTGCTGCTGTGGCCTCGATGTAACCGAGATTTTCCTTTTCTGCGTGGACTTGCCAGCCAAGCTCCTTCACCGTATCGCGCACAAGCGAAAATGCATCCGGCTTGGACATCGCAAGCATGGTCGGTACGATGCCCGTATAATAGGCCTTCTGAGCAGCAAGAACATCTTGATCAATCTCCAGGCTATTGTCAGTCGATGCCCGCTGGCGCGGCACTTCCACAAATGTCGGCGGGTCTTCCAGATCCGTCGTAATATCGTGGATCATCGGCACACCGGCACCTGTTCGCACAGTATTCAAGGGCGCGGACACGACAATCAGAGCTACAACCAGACCAAGCGTGGCCGATTTCCCATGCGCATTATTGCCCCGCACTCCGCCAATAACGCCGATGAGAGATAAAAGCACTGCGAGCAGCCCCATCAAGGTCGCCACAGCGAATGCCAGCAATGCCGGACCGAAGTCGACAAAGCTGAGGCGATAGGTGCCCCCGGCAATCATCATGACAAACGGCGATAATACGGCGAGACGCAAGCCCCAGATTGCAGCCCATTTTGAGATGTTTTTCGACATTACTATTCCGCCACAGCTTCAGCAGTTGGCAATGTGTATTCGGCAAATTGCTGGCGCAGCGTCAGCTTCTGAATTTTCCCTGTCGCTGTATGCGGAATTTCATCGACGAAAGCAACGTCGTCCGGCATCCACCATTTCGCTATTTTGCCTTCAAGATAGCCCAGCACTTCTTCCTTACTTAGTTCGGCGCCTTCATTTGGTACAATGATCAAAAGTGGTCGCTCATCCCATTTCGGATGGGCGATGCCGATAACAGCGGCTTCCATAACGTTTTCGTGGCCGACAGCAATGTTCTCAATTTCGATCGAAGATATCCACTCGCCACCCGACTTGATCACATCCTTCGAGCGGTCAGTGATTTGCATGAAACCAAGCGGATCGATTGTGGCAACATCGCCCGTATCGAAGAACCCATCCTTATCGAGAATGTCGCCGCCATCGCCCTTGATATACTCACCGACAATAAACGGCCCACGCACCATCAAATGACCAAACGCCTTACCGTCGCGCGGCAACTCATTGCCATCATCATCGGTAATTTTCATTTCAACCAGATAAGGCGGGCGACCCTGCTTCACCTTAATGTCCATCTGTTCGTCGAATGACATGGTTTCCATTCCCGACTTAAAGCTCGCAATCGAGCCAAGCGGCGATGTTTCCGTCATACCCCATGCGTGTTTGACCGACACATTATAGTCGCGCTCAAATTTCTCAAGCATGACGCGCGGCACGGCAGAACCACCGATGGTCACGGTTTCGAGCACCGGCAATTCGAGATTATTGGTTTCCATATGCTGCATCAGCATCAGCCAGACCGTCGGCACGGCCGCGGTGAACGTCACCGCTTCCTCTGTCAAAAGCTGATAAATGCTCTCGCCATCCATATTCGGTCCCGGATTGACAATTTTTGCGCCAACTGCCGGTGCACTAAAGGCCAGCCCCCACGCATTGGCATGGAACATTGGCACCACGGGCAACAGGCTGTCGGTGCTGCGCAGGCCCATAACGTCGGAGGAGTTACCGACTAGCGTGTGCAAAACATTTGAGCGGTGCGTATAGCACACGCCTTTCGGATTGCCGGTTGTACCAGATGTGTAGCAGATGCCACATGGCGCACGCTCATCAACCTCGACCCAGTTGAAGTCACCCGACTGGCCATCAATTAGGTCTTCATAGCAATGCACATTCGACAGTGTTGTCTCAGGCATATGAGCAGCGTCCGTCATAATGATGAAGCCTTTCACGCTCGGAATTTCTTTCTCGATGCCTTCAAGGATTGGCACAAAACTCAGATCGGTGAAAATCACCTTATCGCTTGCATGGTTGATGATGTAGCTCAACTGCTCCCCAAACAAACGCGGATTCAACGTGTGGTAAACACCGCCAATGCCGGTAATGCCGTACCAAGTTTCAAAGTGACGGTGGGTGTTCCACGCCAATGTCGCCAAAACATCACCCTGGCTGAAGCCAAGACTGCCCAGCGCCTGCGACAGCTTACGCGCGCGCAAATGCGCATCGGCATATGTTTCGCGGTGAATATTTCCCTCTACGAGACGCGAAACAATTTCGCGCTCTGGATGATTAATCAAGGCATGATCAAGTATCCTGTTTACCAGAAGCGGCACGTCCTGCATGGCACCAAACATAATGTGTTCCCCCCAAAGAAATTGTTGTTCGATTTACGAACTTGTGCCTAATCTTGCCGTAAAGGGGCCGGGTAAGTCCAGCCCAAGTGAGGGAAAAAAAGTGACAATTCTAAATTTAAGCGCCAAGCAAGTTGGCGAAAAAATCGGCAAGGGTGAACTAAGCGCGGTCGAAATCACCAATTTTTTTATCGACCGCATAGAAAAATACAATCCCGATATAAACGCGGTCATCGACACACGGTTCGAAAAAGCGCTAGACGAAGCCAAACAAGCCGACGCCGATCGCGTGGCCGGAAAAACCAGCGGCCCCTTGCACGGGATGCCCATGACAATTAAAGACGCGTTCGAAGTCATCGGGCTAACTTGCGATGTTGGGCATGCGCCCTTTGCTGGCACAGTATCGACAGCCGACGCTGTTATCGTGCAACGGCTGAAAGCCGCCGGAGCCATTATCATCGGTAAAACCAACACGCCGCTTCTGTGCTCCGATCTGCAGAGTTACAATGATATTCACGGAACGACCAACAATCCGCACAATGTCGCGCACACACCCGGCGGGTCTTCCGGCGGATCGGCAGCGGCGTTGACTGCGGGTTTCACGCCGCTTGAATATGGAAGCGATATTGGCGGTTCAATCCGCACGCCGTCACATTTTTGCGGGCTTTTCGGCCATAAACCGACTTACGGTATTATACCCCAGCGCGGGCACGTACCCCCCGTTCATGGCGCGATGAGCGCGCCCGCTATCAATGTGGTTGGCCCGATCGCGCGGTGCATGGACGATATCGACATGGCGTTTGAAATCACTGTCGGCCTAGAAGCGCCTGAAGCCGCAGGCTTACAACTCAATCTGCCCGATGCACGCGTAAAGACGGCCAAGGATTTGCGCGTCGGCATATGGGCCAGCGATCCGTATTGTCCAGTCGATAACGAAATCACTGCCGGTATTGAGACCGCAGCGCGCACGCTGGAAGCAGAAGGCGCAACAGTGAAAGACATCGCGCCGCAATTCACGTTAGCTGAAAATCACGAGATTTATCTCATGCATCTATGGCCAATCGTCGGGGCCGAATTTGCGGCATCCGAGATTGACGCAATGACAAAGCTAGTTGCCAATGCCGCGCCGGATGACAAATCGGCTAATGTCATGCAGGCGCGCGGCACCTTGCTGCCATATCGCGAATGGCTTGTCTGGCGCGAAATGCAAGCGCATATCGTGGCTAAATGGGCCAAGCTTTTCGAAGATATTGATGTTTTGCTGTGCCCAGTCACGCCAACACCAGCTATGCCGCACATGCAGGACAAACCTATCGGCGAACGAGAGATAATGGTTAATGGCAAATTGCGACCCTATTTAGACAATATTGTTTGGGCAGGTCTGGCCTCATTGAGCGGCCTACCGTCAACCGCTGTACCGCTTGGCAAGCATAGTTCGGGCCTGCCGATCGGCATGCAAGTTATTGGACCGGCTTATGGTGATAAGACAACCATGGCGACCGCGCGCATGCTCGAACAAGCTGGATATAGTTTCCAGCGTCCAGAGGCGTATTGCTAAGTCGATATCACGAAAGAATTACGGATAAAGGCGCTCAGCCTGCCAGTCATCCTCAGCCGTAAGACGCGCATAGATTAGCCGGTCGTGCAAACGGTGGGCGCCGTCTTGCCAAAACTCGATCCGCAACGGTGTAATGCGTTGCCCCGACCAGTGCGGCGGGCGCGGTATATCCGCTTCACCTTCATATCGCGCGATCATATTGGCATATGATGCATCTAGTTCTGCGCGGTCTGCCAGGGGGCGTGATTGTTGTGATGCCCAAGCTCCAAGGCGACTTTCTCTGCTACGCGATGCGAAGTACGCATCCGCCTCATCATCCGCAACAATGCTTACCGGACCCTGAATACGCACCTGTCGTTGCAGGCTTTTCCAGTGAAAACACAATGCCGCGCGCGGCATGGCCGATAATTCAGTTCCCTTGCGGCTTTCGAAATTTGTATAAAACACAAAGCCACGTTCATCATGGCCTTTCAACAGCACCATACGTACATTGGGGTGCCCGTCTGCATCGGTTGTCGCGAGAGCCATAGCGTTGGGGTCGTTCACTTCTGCTCCGGTAGCATCTGCTATCCAGATATCAAATAATCCAAAGGGATCCTCGTGCGGCGTGTCGAAATTCATCATCGGTACTTGCTTTGACATTTTGCTTTGGCGTATTGCTTGGGTGTCTGAGATTTTTTCATCACCCTGTTCTGGTTATATAAGATTATGGCGCGCGCTTCCCACAATAATTTACCGTTAATGGTCAACCCGATTTTGGCCGCCATGCTCGCGGGCTATATGGTCGCGGCATGCAGCACGCCGCCAACGAGCACGACATTTACGAATAATTTCCAACAAGGCGTCATGGCCTATGATCGGGGCGACTACGCGGCGGCGCGCACGTATTGGCAACCCCTCGCCGACAATTACGATCTCGCCGCTTTGCGCAATATCGGTCATTTATATCGCCTTGGGCAAGGCGTTGCGCGCAACAAGGCGAAGGCAGCAGATTATTACAGGCGTGCGGCGGAACTGGGCTTTGCACCGGCCCAGCTTAATCTCGCGCAAATGCTGGAAGCCGGTGATGGCATCGCGCGCGACGCGCGCGCGGCGCAAAATTGGGCAACCCGTGCGGCGCAATCTGGCTACGCCCCGGCACGCGCATGGCTCGCTGTTTTGAATTAGCGCCTATGCCATCGGACTAGGCTTTGCGTGCAGAGCAGTTTATACAGAAGCATAGACATTTTCGACGGGGTAGAACATGCAAGAACTAATGCGCGGAAAACGCGGGCTGATTATGGGCGTCGCCAACCAGCGCTCCATCGCCTGGGGCATTGCCAAGGCGTGTGCCGATGCTGGGGCTGAATTAGCCTTTACCTATCAGGGCGAAGCGCTGGAGCGGCGCGTTCGTCCCTTGGCCGAAAGCGTGAACGCCGATATTGTCCTGCCTTGCGATGTTACCAACGCCGCCAGCATGGACGCTGTATTCGATACATTGGCGCGCGACTGGGGAAAGCTGGACTTCGTGGTGCACGCTATCGCCTTTGCCGATAAGGACGAATTGACTGGGCGGTATGTGGACACATCGCCGGAGAATTTCCAAATGAGCCTCAATATTTCTTGTTTCAGCTTCACGGCTGTGGCGCATCGGGCCGAAAAACTGATGACTGATGGCGGTTCGCTGGTCACGCTTTCCTATTACGGCGCAGAAAAAGTTATCCCGCACTATAATGTCATGGGTGTGGCCAAAGCCGCGCTGGAAGCTAGCGTGCGTTACCTGGCAGCTGATCTGGGGCCGAAAAACATTCGCGTTAATTCAATCTCAGCCGGACCGATCAAAACGCTCGCCGCGGCCGGCATTTCCGGTATGCGGACGATGCTGAAATGGAACGAAGAAAACGCCCCCATGCGCAAAAACGTAACCATTGAAGAGGTCGGCAATTCGGCGCTGTATTTACTGTCGGATCTGGGGACCGGCGTCACGGGCGAAAATCATCATGTCGATGCAGGCTATAATGCCATTGGCATGGGCGTTGTGGACGCGGATTAGGGGCGAAACATGTCGCATAACAGCTTTGGTCATCTGTTCCGGGTCACGACTTGGGGTGAGAGCCACGGCCCGGCACTTGGGTGCACCGTGGATGGCGCACCGCCGCGCGTGCCGATCACGGCGGAGGAAATTCAGCACTGGCTTGACCAGCGCAAACCGGGCCAGAACCGTTTCACAACCCAGCGGCGCGAAGCCGATGAGGTGAAAATCCTGTCCGGCGTGTTCGAACACCCCGACACCGGCGCGCAGGTGACAACGGGCACGCCCATCCAGCTCATGATAGAAAACACCGACCAGCGATCGAAAGATTACAGCGATATAAAAGACAAATACCGCCCGGGTCACGCGGACTTTACCTATATGGAAAAATACGGCATCCGCGATTATCGCGGGGGCGGACGTCAGTCGGCGCGTGAAACCGCGGCCCGGGTTGCGGCCGGTGCCATTGCCCGCAAAATTTTACCAGAAGTCACCGTTCGCGGCGCGCTGGTACAAATGGGTCCGCACGCCATAGACCGCAATAATTGGGATTGGGACGAGGTCCAAAACAATCCGTTCTGGTGCCCTGACAAAGATGCGGCGGCAGCTTGGGAGGGCTATCTTGACGACGTACGCAAAGCTGGCTCGTCCTGCGGTGCGGTCATTGAAATTGTCGCATCCGGTGTGCCCGTCGGCTGGGGCGCGCCAGTATATGGCAAGCTCGACACCGAATTGGCCGCTGCCATGATGAGCATTAATGCCGTGAAAGGCGTCGAGATAGGCAATGGCTTTGCCGCCGCCGCGCTAAGCGGTGAAGAGAACGCCGACGAAATGATACGCGAAGGCGATACAGTGGGCTTCACAAGCAACCATGCCGGCGGGGTGCTGGGCGGCATTTCAACTGGTCAGGACGTTGTTGTCCGGTTTGCAGTCAAACCAACCTCGTCGATTTTGACGCCACGCAAAACCGTGGACCGCGCTGGCGATGAAACCGAAATTGTCACTAAAGGCAGACATGATCCATGCGTCGGTATTCGCGCTGTGCCCGTTGGCGAGGCGATGATGGCATGCGTGCTCGCCGACCAGAAATTACGCCATATTGGGCAAACGGGGGCCGCACCGGTCTAATGGATCGCCCTGCTCCGCGCCTTTATCTGATTACACCGCCGCAGCTAGACGTGGACGCATTTGCGCAAACGCTGGATGCGACCCTGCAGGCTGGCGATGTGGCATGTCTGCAAATCCGTTTGAAACAGGCCGACGGTTCACCAGCTGATGACCAGATCATTTGCAAGGCCGCCGAGACTTTGTGTCCGCTCGCCCATCAGCACAATGTCGCGGTTCTGCTGAACGATCGCCCAGATCTCGCACGCGAGTTAGGGTGCGATGGTGTTCATATCGGGCAACAAGACATGCCCTATAAACAAGCACGGGCGTTGCTGGGGCCGGAGGCGATCATCGGCGTTACCTGCCATGCCTCGCGCCATTTGGCGATGCTTGCAGGCGATGCGGGTGCTGATTATGTGGCGTTCGGCGCATTTTTCGACACACAAACCAAAGACACGACGGCGCAAGCCACACCCGATATTCTGACATGGTGGCAGGAGGTTATGGAACCGCCTTGCGTCGCGATCGGCGGCATCACACCCGAAAATGGTGCAGAGCTGACCATGGCAGGTGCCGATTTTCTAGCCGTCTCAAGCGGCGTATGGGACCACCGCGACGGGCCGGTAGCCGCTATGCGTGCGTTTGATGAGATTTTTGCGCGTCATCGCTAACGCAGCTCGAAATTTCCTTTTTCAAATCAACCTTGCGTGCTATCAGAGCGCAACAATGCTTACGAGGCGTGCAACATGAAAATCAACGGCAATGAAATCCGTCCTGGAAATGTGATCCAGCACAATGGCAGCCTGTGGGCGGTCGCAAAGCTGCAACACGTCAAACCGGGCAAGGGCGGGGCATTTGCCCAGGTGGAGTTGAAAAACCTGTTAAACGGCTCAAAGCTGAACGAGCGCTTCCGCTCTTCGGAAACTGTTGAGCGGGTGCGGCTTGAACAAAGCGACTATCAGTTTCTCTACGAGGCTGACGGCATGCTGGTATTTATGAACACTGATAATTACGAGCAAATAGAATTGCAAAGTGATTTCGTCGGCGAGCGGGCCGCGTTTTTGCAGGATGGCATGATGGTCGTTGTCGAAAGCCACGAAAACCAACCGATCGGTGTGCGCCTGCCTGACCAAGTTACATTGAAAGTGCAAGAAACCGAACCGGTAGTCAAAGGTCAGACAGCTGCATCATCTAACAAGCCGGCAATGCTTGAAAATGGCGTCCGCATTATGGTGCCGCCATTTGTTGAGGCTGGTGACAAGATCGTTGTCGACACAAGCGAAGTCACCTATATCAAGCGTGCCGATTAGCGCATGGCTATTCAATCACCTACGCTAAACGTTATGCGCGCCGCCGCCGAAAAAGCTGGCCGCGCGCTGCGGCGGGATTTTGGTGAGGTTGAAAAACTTCAAGTATCACAAAAAGGGCCTGGCGATTTTGTAACGAATGCCGACCTCAAAGCCGAAAGCATTATCCGCGAAGAGCTACAAAACGCGCGACCCGGCTACGGGCTTTTAATGGAAGAAAGCGGCGAAATAGAGGGGCCGGACAAAACCCATCGCTGGATTGTCGACCCGTTGGACGGCACCACCAATTTTATGCATGGCATTCCTCATTTCGCTATTTCGATCGCGCTGGAGCGCGAAGGGAAACTGGTTGCCGGACTGATTTATAATCCGGTGACAGATGAAATTTTTCTTGCCGAACGCGGCCAAGGTGCATTTGCGCATAATACCCGCTTGCGGGTCGGCGGGCGGACCCGCATGTCGGATGCTGTTTTTGCTTGCGGTGCACCTCATGGCGAACGCGAGGGTCGCCCTGAATTTATTCAGGAGATGGATACGCTGCTGCCGAAGGTTGCCGGTATTCGCCGCTTTGGAGCCGCTGCGCTGGATCTGGCTTATGTCGCCGCCGGGCGTGTCGATGGCTTTTGGGAACGCGGCCTTGCCCCGTGGGATATGGCGGCGGGCATCATCATTGTACGCGAAGCAGGTGGGTTGGTGTCAGACGCAAAAAATGGCAGTAAATATTTCGAAACCGGCACGGTCGTCGCCGCGAACGAAGCCCTGCATGGCGATCTGTTAAAAAGCCTGCCTTAAGATTAATTTGAAAATTATTTATTCGGCGGCCTGCCGCCCGAATTGCAACGCCACAAGGCGGGCATATAACCCGCCTGCCGCCAGCAATGCCTCGTGGCCGCCACTAGCAATCACCTGCCCATCGGCCATGACAACGATACGATCGGCTTTCAACACCGTGGCAAGGCGGTGCGCGATTACCAGCGTTGTTTTATTTACCATCAGATTAGAGAGCGCTTTTTGCACGAGAACTTCGCTCTCGGCATC
>MDTB01213397.1_pt1 | contig 35482 bp, 35 predicted proteins | sample 811161 | NCBI WGS metagenome assembly MDTB01 (sample SAMN05326650, study PRJNA326480) | marine metagenome | isolation source: seawater | place: Mediterranean Sea | collected 2009 | reverse complement strand
CTACGTTGATAGGCTGGGTGTGGAAGCGCGGCAACGCGTGCAGCTGACCAGTACTAATAGCTCAATTGGCTTGATTTATGCACTGAAAAAAATTTTTTTCAAATTCAAAGATAAAATGTAGATTAATATCAGATAACATTTTAGAATAATTAAAATATGCCAAATATTTTTAAAAATAAAAACTATTATATAAAAAAAAATATAATTAACAAAAAATTAATTTTAGATTTTAATAGTGAATTAGAAAAATATATTAATAACTTAATAAAAAAAAACAGATTATTAATAAATAAAAAACTTTCTATTAACGTAAAACTTTTAGCTCTAGAAGAAATTAATCATAAATATATAGCTCATATATACGGAGCTATAAAACAATTTAAAAGTTTTCAAAAAATTTATAATAATAAGAAATTATTGTTAATCTCAAAAAAATACCTCGCAAAAAATATCAAATTATTTACTAAAGCGGTCAGACTAGATTTATCAAATAACACAAAATGGAATTTAGAGTGGCACCAAGAAAATTCATACGTAGACAGTAAAAATAAATTTTTATTCTTTTGGTTTCCATTGCTTAATGATAATGATGCTATAACTGGAGGTCTTAATATCTATGACAAACCCACCTCTAAAGCATATAAAATTCGTAAAATACATAACAAAAATTCACAGGCTCAAAAAATTCCTGAGTTTGATTTTAAAAAAAAATATGTGAATGAATTACGACTGAAACTAGGAGATGTTTTGATATTTGATAGATATTTATTGCATAAATCTGTTACAAATTTTTCCTATAAATCAAAAATTTCTTGCGTATTAAGTTACTATCAGGCTTAAAAATTACTTTATAATAACACCATATATAGAACAACTCCTTAAATTAAAACTATATTTGGCGCTTATCACATCTAATTTGTTTTTTATGCTTTACTGTTCAAATATTGAACGATATATTGTTCAATAATTGAACAATGAAAAAAATAAAAATACAAGATAATTTTGAAGTACTAAGAAAAATTCATAAAAATCCTGAGGCTTCTCAGAGAGAAATGGCTAATGATTTAGGGTTTAGCTTAGGTAAATTAAACTACTGTTTAAAAGCTTTAAAGGACAAGGGTTTAGTAAAAATAGATAACTTTAAAAAAAAACAAGATAAAATTACATACATACAATATGTGATCACTCCCAAAGGGATTAGCGAAAGAACTAAGCTGACCATAGATTTCATGAAAAGAAAGATGAAAGAATATGAAGAGCTTAAAAAGGAGATCAAAAATTGATATGTGGGTAGTTGCAAAGATAAATCATTTAGAAACTGAAATGTTTAAATCACAATTAAAGAAGCATCTTGGGTTTGATATACAGTTCTATAACCCACTAATTTGTATAAAAAAAGTTCGTAAGCAAAAATCGATCAATCAATCTCGACCGATACTTAATAGTTATATTTTTTGCTATCATCAAAAATTTAGCGATGAGAACACTATTAATCAAACTAGCAATATAAAGGGACTAAACTACTTTTTAAAAAGTTATAAATTTAATCAAGAAGAAATATTGAGTTTTATTAACAATTGTAAAAGCTTTGAGGATAAAGAGGGATTTATTTCTCCATCTTTTTTTAAAGATCTTCTTTCAAATAAAGCAAAATTTATTTCAGGACCGTTCACAAATTTATTTTTTGATATAATTGAAAAGCAAAAAGGCAAAATGAAAATAATGTTAGGAAATTTTGCAATAGCTATTTCAGATAAGAGTAAATATTTATATCAACCTGTTTGATATAAGCAAAAAAGGCTAAATACTTAAAAGACTATTTGTCTTAGTGCGGAGCATTGGTTAAAATGCATTATTATATAATTCAGACATGAAAATAAAAAAAAATTTAAAAAACTTTTACGATAAAAATGGTTACGCTGTAATCAAAAATCTTATTAATCAAAAAGAGATAGAAAGAATTAAATTAAGTTTGCATAAACATATAAATGATAACTTATCTTCTTTTAAAGGAAGAGACATCGCTATAATTAAAAATACTAAAGAAATTAGCTCTGTTCATAATTTAAAAAAATGGAAGCAAGTAAAAAAAATGCAAAACACAAAAAAAATTCAAAATTTGGCTAGACTTTTTTTAAAGAGTAAAGTTAAAAATTTTGGAGCAGAGGTGTTCGCAAAGCCTGCAAAAATTGGTTTACCCGCTCCTATACATCAAGATAATCATTATTGGCATTTAATTAACGACAAAGGGATTACATTATGGATTGCATTAGACAACTCTAATAAAAAAAATGGTGCCGTTTTTTATTTTAATGGAAGTCATAAACTTGGTTTATTAGAACACAAGTTATCAAAAGTTACAGGATTGTCACAAGAATTAAAATATAAAGATATTTTAAAATATTTTAAAAAAACAACTCCAGAATTAAAAGCTGGAGATGCATTAATCCACAATTGCATGATTATTCATGGAAGCAACAGCAATAAAAGTAAAAGTAGTAGAATTGGTTTGACTATGAGATTTATTTCATCAGTTAATAAGTTTAATATAATTAATAAAAAAAAATACGACGCTGAACTACGTAAAGTATTAAAAAATCAATAATTATGCCTGGCTACGAATTAATTGGGAAAGAAGAACTCAAAGAGGTCTCTCAATTGTTTAAAAAAAGCAAAACCTTAAGTAGAATGGGTTTTGAAAAAAAAAGAAAAAATATATATAAAGTTGAAGAATTTGAAAAAAAATTTTCAAAATTTATAAAATCAAAATACACACTAGCAGTCACTTCTGGTACAGCAGCCTTAAGAATTGCATTAGCTACTTTAAATTTAAAAAAAAATGATGAAGTCATAGCTCCTGCCTTTACATTTGTGGCAACTGTGGAAGCAATTATAGAGTCTGGAGCGCAACCAATAATTGCTGAAATTGATAAAACCCTTAATATTTCTTACGAAGAATTTAAGTCAAAAATTACAAAAAAAACAAAAGCACTTATCGTTGTTCATATGTTGGGAGTTCCAACTGATTTATATAAAATCAGAAATTTATGTAAAAAGAGAAATATCAAGCTGATAGAAGATACCGCTTGGGGATGTGGCGCCACATATAGAAAAAAAAAACTTGGAACGCACGGTGATATAGGTGCTTTTAGTTTTGATTTTGCAAAAACAATAACTACAGGCGAGGGCGGTATGCTTTGTTTTAAAAGTAAAAAATTATATCACAAGGCAGCTGCTTGGCATGATCATGGACATGAAAATAATCCTAAGGTACCAAGATGGGAAGACACAAGGTCAAGCAGTGGTTTCAATTTTAGGATGAATGAGATGCAGGGTGCAGTAGGAATAGCTCAATTAAAAAAGATAAATTTTATTTTGAAAAAACAAAGAAAAAACTATTTCCTAATTAAAAATCAAATAAAGAACATAGAAGGAGTTGAAATTAGGCATTGCCCAAATAATAGCCATATATCAGCCGACTCATTGATTTTTTTTATGCCTAATAAGATGCAAGCAATAAAATGTAGAAAAGAACTTTTAAAATTTGGAATTTCTACAAAAATTTTACCAGAGGCAACAACATGGCATTTTGCAAAAGATTGGTCACATATTTATAAATTGAAAAAAAAATATCCAAATTTAAAAAAACATTTTAAAAAATCAAAACAAATTATTGAAAAATCGGTTTCAATTCCAATATTTTTATATATGAGCAAGTCATTTCCACAATATGTAAAAAAGTCTATTTTAAACACAATACAAAAATAAAAGTGAAAAAACCTAAAATTTCAGTAATTATTCCAACTTATAATCAGGAAAAATATCTAGGAAGATGTTTAAGATCTTTGATGGATCAGTCTATAAATCGAAGTGATTATGAAATTATTGTTGTAAATGATGGCAGTCAAGACAAAACAAAGTTTGCAGCAAATCTATTTAAAGAAGAAATAAATTTAGTAAATAATAAAAAAAATCGAGGATTACCATACTCAATAAACAAAGGAATTTTAGCTGCAAAAGGAAGATTTATAGTACGTGTTGACTCTGACGATTATGTAAATAGAGAATTTTTAAATATACCATTTAATTTTCTTGCATCAAATCCTGAAATTGATGCTGTAGCGTGTGATTATTATCTTGTGGATGATAAGGAAAATATAATCAAAAGAGAGAACTCAGCTAAAAAACCAATTGGCTGTGGGATAATGTTTAGGATAGAGCAGCTTCTTGATCTTGGCCTATACGATAATAAATTATTAGTTCATGAAGATAAAGATTTGAGATTTAGATTTTTAAAGAAGTATAAAATTTTTAGAATTCCTCTTCCACTTTATAGATATAGAAAACATAATAAAAATATAACTAATAATAAAGCGAGCATGAAAAAACATTACAAACAATTTAAAAGAAAACATAAATTAAAATGACTAAATTCAATTTTGAAAAAATAAAAAAAAGCATTACTCCATATTTTATTGCAGAGGCTGGAGTGAATCATGAGGGGTCATTAAAAGAGGCCAAAAAATTAATCCAAGCCGCTAAAGCAGGGGGCGCTGATGCAATCAAATTTCAAACCTACAAAGCTAATAAAATTGCCTCTAAAAATTCCCCTTATTATTGGAATTTAAAAAAAGAAAGAACTAGAAGTCAATTTGAACTTTTTTCAAAGTACGATGCTTTTAATGAGTCTGATTATAGAGCGCTTTATAAGTATTGTAGAAAAAAAAAAATTGAGTTTATGTCAACACCATTTGACGTTGATGCAGTTCATTTTCTAAATCCTTTCTTAAATGTTTTTAAAATTTCATCATCAGATATAACAAATTTTCCTTTGATTGAAGCTATTTGTAAAAAAAAAAAACCAATTATTCTTTCAACAGGCGCATCAAATCTCAAAGAAATTAAAGAAGCTTTAAAGTTGATTACAAAGTCAGTCAAAAAAGTTTTACTTATGCACTGTATTTTAAACTATCCAACAGAAAATAAAAATGCGAATTTGAATATGATACAATCATTAAAAAAAGAATTTCCTGATTGTATAATTGGTTATTCGGATCACACTTTGCCTTCTAAAGATATGCAAAATTTAACAACTTCTTATTTACTAGGAGCAAAAATAATTGAAAAACACTTTACGCTGTCAAAGAAAAAACAAGGTAATGATCATTATCATTCATTGAATAAAAATGATCTCATTTTTTTTAATAAAAAAATTAAGAGTATACATGAAACTTTAGGGTCTAATAAAAAAGACTATTTAAAATCTGAAATAGTTTCTAGAAAAAATGCTAGAAGAAGTTTGGTGCTAGTTAAAGATTTATCTAGGGGATATAGATTAAAAAAAACTGATTTAATTTCAAAAAGACCTGCATACGGAATAAGTCCAATTTTTATTAATAAGTTAATTGGAAAAAAACTAAAATCGAGTTTAAAATCTGACACCATTCTTAAGTGGAAACATATAAATAAATAGATATTTACAATGACAGTTGCATTGATTGTACAAGCAAGATCTAATTCTTCAAGATTAGAGTCAAAAATGACTAAAATATTAGATAAATCGTATCTTTTGGACTGGGTCCTTTCAAGAGTTAAAAAAAGTAAAAAGGTAAAACAATTTTTACTAGCAACTACCAACAAAACAATTGATAAAGATTTAATAAATATAGGTAAAAAAAATAAATTCAAAATTTTTAAAGGATCTGAAAATGATGTTTTATCTAGATTTTATAAATGTTCAAAATATTTCAAACTTAAAACAATAGTTAGAGTTTGCGCAGATAATCCCTTAATCGACCCTAAAGAAATAGATAGCTTAATAGAAAATTTTCGAAAAGGTAAAATGGACTACCTATATAATACTATGCAAACAAATGATAATTTTAATTCAGATGGCTTTGGGGCAGAAATTTTTTCTTTTAACGCACTTTCCAAGGCCCACAAACTTGCAAAAAATAAATCTGACAGAGAACATGTGACAAAATTTATAAGAAATAATAAAAAATTATTTAAATCACGATGCTTAGAGTCTAAATTGGGATTAAATTTTCCATATTTGAAATTTGACATTAATACGGTTAAAGATTTTAAGAAAATAGAAACGTTAATACTCGATCAAAAAATTAATAAATTTACTAATGCTAAAAAAATTGTCGAAAATAAAGTTACAAAAGAAATTGATAGTTATTTAAATTTACTTTTTCCTCTCAGTAGAAGTTTGACAGGAGAAGGAAACTTAAGAACTCTTAAAGAAATTAGCAAAATAATAAAAATAAATATTAAACGAATACCCTCAGAAAAAAAAGTCTATGATTGGACTGTCCCTAAAGTCTGGTCTGTGGATGAAGCTTGGGTTAGAAATAGTAGAACAAATGAAAAAATCATAGATTACAATGAAAATAACTTACATTTAGTAAATTATAGCTCAAGTTTTTCTGGAATTATTGGCTCTAAACAACTTCTTAAAAAGATCTATTTTCATCCAAAACTTAAAAGCGCCATTCCTTATAAAACATCTTACTTTCAAAAAAATTGGGGTTTTTGTGTAAATCAGGATATTTATAAAAAAATTTTAAAAAGTAAGGATAAATTTGAAGTTAAAATTAAAACTAAATTTAAAAAAGGAAATTTAGTCTATGGAGAAAAAGTTATAAGAGGAAAATCGAAACATGAAATACTAATTTCAACTTATATTTGCCACCCATCAATGGCAAACGATAATCTTAGTGGGATTATACTTACTGCCTATTTAGCTAAGTTTATAAGTTCTATTAAAAATAGATATTGGTCTTATAGAATTGTATTTATACCAGAAACTATTGGAGCCTTAGCATACTTAAATAAAAATGAGTCAAAAATGAAAAAAATAAATTTTGGCTTAAATATTTGTAATGTTGGAGGAAAAGGAAAATTCAGTTATAAAAAAAGTTTTCAAAACAATCATTTTTTGAACGATCTAATTAAAGAAATTTTTAAAAATGAGAAAATTAATTTAAAAGAGTATCCATTTGATATCAATGGAAGTGACGAGAGACAATATTCATCTCAATTCTTTAAGATAAATATCTGTTCAATTTTTAAAGATAAATATTATGATTTTAAGGAATATCATACATCGAAAGACAATTTAAAATTTGTAAAAGCTATAAATATTTTTAAGTCCTTATCTATTTATCAAAAATTAATTGAAAAAATTGAAAGCCAAGTGATTTTTCAATCTACTAAGATAAAAGGTGAAGCAATGTTATCAAAATACAATCTTTATCCAAAAGTTGGTGGGGACATATTACCTGGTAAAAAAAATTTGTCTAACTTGGATATAACTCTTTGGTTATTACACTTGGCTGACAGCACTAAACCAATAAAACAAATTTCAAATTTATTGAATATAGATGAAGAAAATATATTGAGAATTTATAAAAAATTCGAAAAAAAAAATTTAGTTTATCGTGTCTAATAATTTTACTTTTAATAAACAGACAAATCTAGAAGAGTATGACTTTATAGTTGATAAGTCACCCCAGGGGAATATTTTTTGTTCAACAAAATTCTTAAATTCAATTAAAGCTGATTATCAATTATGGAATGTAAAACAAGGTAACGAAATAAAAGCCGTTATCTGTTTTACTGTTTCTAAAGATAACCAAAATATAATTTTAAATGATCTAGTTATTTATAGTGGTATTATTTTTAATTTAGATGAAAGCAGATTAAAAACGAAGAAAAGAAGTGATGAATTTAAAATCACAGAATTTATAATTAACAATATAACAAAAAAATATAAAAAAATTGAATTTCAGTTGTCACCATTTTTTAAAGATATCAGACCTTTTCAATGGTATAATTATGGTAAAAATAAAAAAAAAAAATTTCAAGTAGATATTAAATATACTAGCCATCTAGATTTCAACGACCAAAATTTAAATGATTTTGATAATACCAAACTTTATAAATCAATGGAAACTGTAAGAAGGTATGACTATAGATCTGCACTTAAATCAAGAGGCATTATTAAAGAGAGTAAAGATCCTAGTAAATTTATAAAATTTTATACAAGATTAATGCAAAATCAAAAAATTAAATTAACTCAAAAGAAAAAAAACCATTTATTTGAATCAATTTCACGAATATTAAAAAATAAAACAGGCAATTTTTTTTATGTTTACAATAAGAATAATTCTGTATTATATGCTTTACTTTATCTTAAAGATAAACGAAAAGGTTATTACTTTTTAGGAGCCGGGAATTCAGTAAATAAAACTTCTTGGCAGAGCACTTTTGGTCATTGTGAAATTTTTAGGTTTATGCAAAAAAAATTTGATATAAACTTTATTGATCTTGAGGGTGTTAACAGTCCTAAAAGAGGTTGGTTTAAATTAAGCTTGGGTGGAAATTTAGTTCCATATTTTAAGGTAAAGATATAGTTATGAAAAAAGAAAAAAAACACTCCCCGGTTAATAAAGGTCACTCTTTTGGTCTTGAAACAGAAGAGAGGCTTTCGGCGTTTAAGAAAAAACTATCTTTTGGATGGGAAAAAGAATATTGGGAATATAGACGTCTTTGGGAAGAGCTACCTCAAAAAAGAGAGGTGCGTGACTATCCTTTACTAGTCGATTTAGAAACAGTCTCAAGGTGCAATCTAAGCTGCCCAATGTGTCCGACAGTCACTCAAGAATTTATAGATAAAAGAGTTAAACCATTCAAAAGAGGGCAGTTAAATATAGATTTGGCAAAAAAAATTATCGATGAGGTGGCTGGAAAAATTTACTCGCTTAGATTAAGTTGGATAGGCGAACCCACTCTTCACGCAGGACTAATTAATATTATTAAATATGCAAAAAGTAAAAATATAAAAGAAATTTCATTTTTAACAAATGGATATAAGTTAAAATTAGATTATTTTATTAAACTCGTTGAGGCAGGAGTTGATTTAATTACTGTTTCAATTGATGGCATGGGAGAAACTTATAATGAAATTAGAAAACCTCTTATATTCGAAGAAACTTTAAAAAAATTAGAGGATATAGCTAAATATAAATCTGAAAAAAAATTAATTAAGCCTTTAATAAAGATACAAGGAGTTTGGCCCGCTGTTAAAGAAAAGCCTGAGACTTTTTACAATACGTTTGCACCAATAACTGACTTAATAGCTTTTAATCCTTTAATAGATTATTTGCATAATGATAAAGATATAGTTTACGAAGATAATTTTGCTTGCCCTCAACATTACCAAAGAATTGTAATTGGCTCTAACGGACATGCAGCAATGTGTAGCTCAGATGATTTCATGGATATAGAAATTGGAGATGCTAACAAATTTTCTATACACGATATATGGCATGGGAAATTATTTCAAAAAGTTCGACTTCAACATGAAAAAAAAGATGGATTTAAGGAAATTAAACCATGTAAAAATTGTTTTTACCCAAGAAAAATGGAAGAAGATGAAGTTGCAGTTATAAATGGAAGAGAAGTAAGAATAGAAAATTATATAAATAGATCTCAAGAAATCGGAAAATAATTTTTAAATTCGATTTTACAATATGAAAATCCAAAATATTGAAAATGCTTTAGCAAAGCTTTGTAATAGAAAATATGTTTTATTAACAGGCAATGCTACAACATCTTTATATCTATCAATAAAGTCTTTAAAGCTGCCATCAAAATCTGAGATTATGATACCTAATAGCTCATGCCCACATGTTCCATTGTCTATTTATTTAGCGGGGCATTCACCAGTATTTATTGATATAGATAAAAAAAATTTTGGATTAAATTTAAAAGAGGTAAAAAAAAATTTTTCTAAAAAAATAAAAGCAATAATTGCCGTTCATGCGTACGGAAAAATTTGTCATATTCAAAGATTAGTAAACTTTTGCAAAAAACATAAGATTTTTTTAATAGAAGATGCCGCCTTATCTTTAGGTCTAAAAATAAAAAATAAAGCATCAGGCTCATTTGGTTTAGCATCAGTCATAAGTTTTGGCAAAGGCAAGGTGATTGATATCGGCGGGGGCGGTGCTTTACTAACAGACGATAGAATGCTTTATTTAAGATCTAAAAGTCTAATTTCCAGGCTTTCTTCCAAAAAAAAAATAAACGATAAAATGATTACCCAAATTAATGATGTTCATACTAAAATTTATAATAACCTATTCGTTAAAAACAAAATTAATTTGATAAAAAAAAAAATATAGAACAGAAGCAATAAAAAAATCTTCTTATTTTTTATATAAATTTGAGAGTAAACTTTTAAAGAAATTAGATTTAAGTAAAAAAAATTTAAATAAAATTCTAAGAACAAGATACAAAAATATAAACTATATTAGTAAAAAATTACATTTAATTAAAAAAAACTTTTTCAATGTTCCAATTCAAAAAAAAAATGAAGCTCCTTGGAGAATGAATATTTTCTTTTATAAAGAAAAAAACAGAAATTTTGTTTTGAAAGAAATGTTAAAAAAGAAATTAAAAGTCAGTAGCTGGCACCCAAGTTTAGATATTTTTTTTAAAGATAGAACAAAAAGCAATACTTATCCAACAAGTGATAAATTAAGTAGAAGTATTTTGAATATTTGGATCAATCATGAAATTAATCAATCTTATCTAAATGATGTTTGTAAAAATATTTTAGAGATAAAAAAAACAATTAGCCTAAATAAATTATGAAAATATTATCATTATACACTCATTATCCATCTTCAGCCTCTATAATTGTTGACAACAAGATAGTTGCAGCTACCCATGAGGAAAGATTTACTAGAGTGAAAAATGAAATTATTTTTCCAGTTAATGCTATTAGGTATTGTCTAAAAGAAGCAGGATTAAAACCAAGCGACTTAGATTTTGTGGCTTTGGCCAGCTTTATGAGTCCCTTCGATGATACAATTACGAGAAAAAACAAATGGACGGTAAGTGATTATTTAAAAGAACAGAATAAAATATGGAAACCCTTTCTAATAGAAAATAAACATAAGAAAAAAAAATCAGTTATTGATGTTTTTCCAGAAAAAATTGATTTTAATATGTACCCTAAACAATATTGGAAAAATAATTATAAAAAAAAAAATATTAATAAAAAATACTTAATTGATAGAGTAAAAATTGTTGCAGATTTTTTAAAGATTGATAAATCAAAAGTTATTAGACTTGATCATCATACTTGTCATGCATTTTACTCATATTACATATCACCTTTCATAAATAGAAAAGTACTAGCTTTAACTGTTGATGGTTTTGGCGACGGACTAAACTCAACGATCGGGATATTTGATAAAAATGGAGACTACAAACGTACCTATAAAACCAATGTTTGTGCAATTGCCAGAATTTACAGGTATATGACACTCTTGTTAGGAATGAAACCAAATGAACATGAGTACAAACTCATGGGGCTAGCACCCTATGGTAAGATTAAATACTCTAAAAAAGCTTTAAATGTATTTAGGAGCACTCTTAATGTAGAGGGAACTAAATTTAAATGGAAGATTAAACCCACCGATAGTTACTTTTGGTTTAAAGAAAAACTAGAGGGGGAGAGATTTGACAGCATAGCTTGGGCTGTTCAAACTTGGGTTGAGGAACTTTTAACGAAGTGGGTTAAAAATTGTGTTAAAAAATATAAAATTTCAAATGTAGTAATATCTGGGGGTGTTGCTTTAAATATAAAAGCAATGGGTAAAGTTGCTGAGTTAAGCGAAGTTAAAAAATTATTTGTGGGTGGGTCTGCTAGTGATGAGTCTTTAGCACTTAGTGCGGGTATATGTTTAATTGATCAACTTGAAAAAAGAAAAAAAAAACATTTAGGTTTAAGTAAATTTCCTCAAATTAAATCATTATATTTGGGACCTTCGAATAATTATCAGCTTGAGAAAAAAGCTATTGATACTTTAAATAAAAAAAAATTTAAAATTTATAAAAATGCTACTAATAAAAAAATAGCCACATTTATTGCAAAAGGAAAAATAGTAGCACGATGCGCTGGGAGGATGGAGTTTGGTCAAAGAGCACTAGGAAATAGATCTATTTTAGCTGACCCAAGGCATTTAAGCATAAAAGAAAAAATTAATTCTGCAATAAAAAATAGAGATTTTTGGATGCCATTTGCACCTGTAATTCTCAATAGATACTCAAAAAAATATCTAATTAATCCTAAAAATATAGAGTCCCCACATATGACCATTGGCTTTAAAACAACTGATCTAGGCTATCAGAAAATGAAAGCTGCTTGCCATCCTGCAGATAAAACTGCAAGAGCACAGATCTTAAATAAAAAAGATAATAAGAATTTATATAGTTTAATAGAGGAATTTTCAAAAATTACTGGCGTTGGGGCATTATTGAATACAAGTTTTAATTTACATGGGTATCCCATAGTAAATTCTCCTAGAGATGCTCTACATGTTTTTAAAAACAGCGATCTAGATGCTTTAATCTTTAATAATTTTTTTATTATCAAAAAATAATGAAATTATACTTTATTGCTACAAGATTATGGCGTTACCTAAACATATATTTTTTAAAACCATTTGATGCAGTTAATGATACTTTAACAAGTTACTTAATTTTCGAAAAAATTAAAATTAAGAATAATTTTTTGGAAATCGGATCTGGTGATGGGATGTTCAGTTTTATAATGTGTGGAGGAAAGTTTTCAATTAAATTTGATAGATATCTAGATATTGATTTAAAAAAAGACGACATTTTTGATACTCACAAAAAATTAATTAAATTTAATTACAACTTTAAAAAAATGATTAGACCATCTATATCTGTTGATGCTAAATTAAATCACATTAAAAAAATTAGGCAGATTGGATTTTCAAAAAAAATTTATCACACAAGCTACGAAAAATTACCTTTTAAAAACAACAGTATAAATTATATCTTTTTTTATACTGCACATGGTATGAAAAGTTTAGATAAAAGTGTTTCCTCCGCGTATAAGATTTTAAAGAAAAAAGGTAATCTTGTAATATTAGTATTTGATAATTATGTTAAAAATCATTTTATATGCCATAACTTAAAAAAAAAGGAATTTTTCCAAAAGTTTTTCAAAAGTTTGATAATGGCAGATTTAAAGAAATTTCTAAATATTCAAAAAGCATTATTGACTGGGAGAATTTTTTCAAAAAAAAGGGTTTTAGTATAGTAAAAAGAACAGAAGGTTTGTCAGGTATTGCTTGGAAGTTTTACGATGTTCAAACTAGACCAATTTTAAAATATTTGATAATTTTTTTTAATTTTTTGCCGGATAATCTAAGAGTATTATTTAAGTTCATTTGGATGATTTCAATATATCCTTTCTTATTTCTATTCTTTATTTTATTTTCAAATATTTTTTTTAATTCTTCAAAAAATTGCTATCATGTATTTGAGTTAAAGAAATGACTATAATAAAAAATGAAAAATAACAAAAAATTTTCAGATAAAGTTCTAACAGATTTTAGAAAAGAGAGCCCCTCTAAGATCAACATTAAAAAAAATAGTGATTTTAAAGATTATTTAAATTTACATCTTAATTTATTTGAAAATCTAAAATTTCCAGTAGAGCTTTTTAAAAATAAAAAAATTGTTGATTTGGGCTGCGGAACTGGAGAAGTCGATGTTGTATTAAATAAATTTGGTGGAAAATTAGAGTGCGTTGATTTTAATAAAAAATCGATAGATTATGCTAATTTTATAAAGAAAAAAAAAAATTTAAAAAACATTAATTTTAAAAATTTAAGAATAGAAGATTATAAGGTCAAAAAAAATTTTTTTGACATTTCAATATCTTTTGGAGTGATTAATCATGTTTATGACCAGGAAGGCTTATTCAAAAAACTTGTAAACTCAACAAAAAAAGGCGGCTATATAATTCTTGGGTTTGTTGAAGATGCTGGTTTAATACAAAGATTGCTGCACAGAGCTATTATTAGAAGACTATCTAAGAAAAATGAAAAAAAAGTTTATATTTATGCAAAACAATTATTTTCTGAACATTTGAATCGCTCTGTAAAATTTGGCATGAGAACTTATAGAGGAATTATAAATGATTATTTAATTAATCAAGTCTATTATGGTTTATCATCAATCAAATTAAATGGTTGGAAAAAAAAAATATAATTTAAAATTTTATTCTAGTTTGCCACAAATAGCATTGCCCATACGAATTGACTCAGCAACTCAAAATTTTGATTTAGAAGATAAAAATCTTAGAAAAAGTATTGAGTCCTTATATCGTTTAAGATCGATTTTTGCTCAAAATAAAGATGAGTCAGTTTATAGCAAGTTGCTTAATTTAAAAAATTCAAATATTAGCAAAAATATTGAAACTTTTATAAAAGACCTAACAAAAATTTTACAAAGTAAGAATAATTATGCATCAAAAAAAGATATGCAGAAACTTAAATATCTTAAAAAGAAATTAACTTTTGAAATAATAAATTTAATAAAAAATGTAGAAAAAAATACATTGGATAATTTGTCAAATATGTCTAATGAAATAACGAGTATTCTTGAAGGAATTAATAATAAAAATTTTTCATTTAAATTGATAAAGAAAAAAATTAAATATCTTTTTAAAGGATATAATGGCCTAGGCACTTCTTATTATATATTTAAAAAAGATTAAGTCATCCTAAATTTAAATGAATTTAAACAAAGCAAATGAAATTATGATAAAAATAAAATATTTAATTACTTTAAGTTTGCGTGCTAAAAAAATCTTTTCAAAACCTCCGCAAAAAAAAATAATTGTATTTGACTGTGTGTCACCCAAACCACTTCATGAACTTTTTTCAGCTGGTAACACATTTATTTTAACAACTCGTGTACAAAAAATTACAAAACTTTTTCTAAGTTTAAGTTTATTTCAATTTATTATTAAAAATTTCTTTAAAAGATCTTTGAGAGTGAACTATTTAATTTTTTTAATATTACAGATCAATCCTAAAGTAGTAATTACAATGATCGATAATTCTAAAGATTTTTATACTATATCAAAACTTTTAGATAGAAAAATAAAATTTATTGCAATTCAACAAGCTTCAAGAGAGGTTCAGTGGCTTCCTTTAAAGTGGACAAAAAAAATTTATTTACCTGAATATTATTGTTTTGGAGATTTCGATAAAAAAATTTATTTAAAAAAAACTAAAGTAATTGATATAGAGCCCAAGGGATCATTCAAGGCAGCTTGTGCGCTTACATACATAAAGAAAAACAATATTAAGATAAAAAAAGAATTTGATATATGTTTAATTAGCGAGATTAATTTAGGACACAGACAGTATATATCAAAAAAAAAAAATTTTTGGAAAAGAGATGAGAGAGATGTTAAAGACCTCGATCATATTCCAACTTACAACTCTGCAACATCTAAATTAGCAAGGTACACATATCGATTCGCTGAAAAATATAATTTAAATATAGTTATAGCGGGAAAAGGTGAAAAAAATACAAAATATAGAGAAGAAGAACTTTCTTGGTATCGCAATGTTTTAAACAAAAAGAAAATTGATTTAAGAGCTAGAAATGAGAAGAATTTTTCAAATTATCAACTATTATTAAAAAGCGAAGTTGTTGTTGCAATGCGAGCATCACTTACAAGAGAAGCAATCGGATATAATAAAAAAGCTTTTTGGTGTAATTTTGCAAATCATTCTGATGCCGGATTCCCATTTTTTAAGAAAATAAAAAAATTTGTAATAGATAAAGACTCTTATGAAATTTTCGAGAAAAAATTAAAATTTATTTTGAAAACAAAGAATAAATCATACTTTAACTATTTAAAAAAAGTCAAAAGAGAAATTAGCGCTAATCATAAAGGATATGATGAATTTATCTTGAAAAGGGTGAATAAAATCATTAATGATTGATTAATTAAACAATTGCAATGCCAGATCTAGTAACAGACTATTCTAAACACGGTGATATAAATAAGTTCATAGAGGACAATCATCGAGATCCAAAATTATTTAAATCTTATAGGGAAAATTGGATAAAAAAAGATAACAGCAATACAAAACCAATGTTTGTTTTATTTGAAACGACATCTAAATGTAACCTAAGGTGTAATATGTGCGTTCAGTCAATAGGTTATGAACAAACAGAGAGAATGCAAGATAAATTGTTTGATAAAGCTGTAAAAGAAATTGATGAATTGAAAATACCATCTGTTGCAATGAATCAAATTAATGAACCTTTGCTTGATAAAAAAATTTTTGAAAAAATAGAAAAAATTTCTTCAATAGAAACTGTTGTCGATATCCATATGAATACCAATGGAGTTTTGCTTAATAAAAAAAACAGTGAAAAATTATTAAGCTCAAATTTAACAAGATTATTAATTGGATTTGATGGGTTTTCAAAAGAGATTTATGAAAAGGTAAGAGAACGAGCAGACTACGATCAAGTAATGAATAACATCATAAATTTTTTAGAAATGAAAAAAAGCATGAAAAGAGTTTTCCCTGTAACAAGAATGTCATTTGTTAAAACAAGTGAAAATGAACATGAAATTTCAAAATGGTTGGATTTTTGGAAAGAAAAAGTAGACTATTTAACTATTCAAGAGTTTGAAAGTCCTGTTACCGATCAATCGAAATCTCATTTAATTCCAAAGACCTCTAAGAGAGTAAAAGTTAACCCTGACGAAATAATCTGCACTCAACCAAGTGAACGAATTACAATTAGAGGTGATGGAAGTGTTATACCTTGCTGCTCTCACATTGCTAATAAAATGCCAATGGGAAATTTAAATGAGTCGTCAATTCATAATATTTGGAATAATGAAAAGTTTAAAAAACTAAGAAAAAATCTACTTACTCCAGGCGGTTACAAGAAAAATAAAATTTGTAAATCTTGTATTGAGACAACTTATAATCTTAAAACAGATATTAATAATTAAGTTTAATGAAAAATATAAAACCAATTTGCATCATTCCTGCAAGAATGGGCAGTCAAAGATTAAAAAATAAAAATATATTAAAAGTTAAAAATTGTCCTCTTATAGGACATGTTATTAAAATAGCTTTGAAATCAAAAATTTTCTCAAAAATCGTTGTTTCTACAGATAGCAAAAAAATTGCTAAAATTTCTAAAAAATACGGAGCTGATGTTCCTTTTCTTAGGTCTAAAAAACTCTCTGGAGGTAATGTTACAATACGTGATACTCTAGTTGATTGCATTAAACGACTTGGAAGTGAAAAAAACAAATTTCATTTCTGTATTTATCCTACAGCTATTTTGCTTGAGCCTAATGACTTGCTCAAAGGTTTTAAAAAGATAATTAAATATAAGGGAAACTCATTATTAGCAGTAGTTGACAACGGAAATATTTATAGATCGTTTATTTTTAATAAAAAAAGAAATGAGCTAAAATTTAAATGGTTAAAGTTTTCAAAATGGATGTCGCAGGACCTGCCGAGATCTTATATTGATACTGGAACGTTTTATATTTTTAATACTAAAAAACTTCTTAAAAGTTCATCAATACATCCAAAAAAGATCATTCCGTACTTTATTGAAAAAACCAAAGGTGTTGATTTAAATGATAAAGATGATCTTAGATTAATTGAAGCCTTAAAATCAAAATAAATGTTCAGTTTTAAAAATCTTTTCAAGTTATTTGATGAAGATCAAAAAATAAAAATTTATTTTTTGTTTTTTTTGATGATCATTAATTCATTATTAGAAACATTGACCATAGGCCTTGTTATTCCACTTATAAATTTATATTTCAACACCTCAGGAATAGTTCAAGAAAGTTTCATAATAAATAAAATTGAGGAATTTACAAATTTAGATACAAATTTCATTCTTAATTATTTTCTGACATTTTTTCTAATTGTATATATCCTTAAGACTGTATTTGTAGTTTTTATAAGTTGGTATGAAAATAAATTTATTGTCAAATTCAAAGAAAATTTATCTAATCGTTTTTATAGAAATTATGTTAATTTTGATATTTCGATTTTTACAAAAAGAAATTCAGCTGAATTTTTAAGAAATACTATAACTGAAATTGATCAATCTACAGCTTACCTAAATCAACTATTAAAATTTGTTTTAGAAGTAATAATTGTTTTTGCGATTTTTATACTTTTGCTAATAGTAAATTATTCTATATCAACTGTAGTTCTTCTAGGTTTTCTGATTACTTCAATTTTATATCTAAAGTTTTTTAAAACAAAGCTAACAAGATGGGGTGAACAAAGATTAATAGCTACAGGTGAAAGAATTAAGTTTTTACAAGAAGGCCTCGGTGCATTAAAAGAAATAAAATTATCAGGTACAGAAAAATTTTTTTACGATAAATTTAAAAGTAGTAATAAAAATTTATCAGATGTATCTTTTAAAATAAATTTTCTCAATACTTTACCAAGAGGTGTTTTTGAGTTATTTGCCGTGCTAACGCTAATCCTCATTTTTTTAATATTGCAGTTTTTTGAATTTGATTTTTCCAAGTCAATAACAATAATTGGAGTCTACTTAGCTGCAGCATTTAGAATAATGCCATCTTTTAGTAGGATAGTTTCAAGTTTACAATCAATAAGATATAATCACCCTTCAATAAACGTCCTGATTAAAGAAATTGATTATTTTAAAAAAGACTTCAATTATACAAAACAAAAAGAAGAAATTAACTTTAAGGACAAAATCGAGATCAGAATTAAAAATTTTGATTATGGAAATTCAAGAAAATTTAGTTTGAGTGATATAAATTTAGAAATTAAAAAAGGTGATAAGATTGGTCTGATAGGATCAAGCGGTTCCGGCAAAACAACGCTTATTGAGATTTTTTTAGGCATCCTAAAGCCAAACGCTGGAGATATTAAAATTGACGGAAAGTCAATTTTTAATGAAAAATTATCTCATAGAAAAGTTATTGGCTATATTCCCCAAAACATTTTTATTTTAGATGACACGCTTATAGCCAATATATTATTTGGCCAAAATCAGAATGATTTTGACATAAAAAAAATTGATCGAATAATTGAGTTGGTCAATCTTAAAAATTTAGTAAAGAGGTTACCTAGTGGTCTATCTACAAGAATTGGAGAAAGAGGTATTGATCTTTCGGGCGGCGAGGTACAAAGAATAGGTATTGCTAGAGCTCTCATAAATGATCCTGAAATACTATTATTTGATGAAGCTACAAGTGCATTAGACACTTTTACCGAAAAAAATATTTTGAGTGAGTTAGAATTAATTAAAGATAAAACTTTTATAAGTGTCGCACACAGAATAGGGACCTTAAAAAACTGCAAAAGAATATACAAATTAGAAAATGGCATTATCGTTGATCAGGGAGGATATGAAAAATTTGCATAGTATTAGATCGGTTTATCAAGACTGGTTTGATGCTAATAAAATTAATGAGCAATTAAATTACCATTGGAATGATGATAATAAATTAAACAAGGACAAGATATTTTTAGATAGGCTTATTGAAAAAAAATTTAATACATATCAAAAAAAGCTAAACAAATTTCATAACGTCAATTTATCAAAAAAACAGTGGAGGATCATAATTTTTCCATGGTTAAATATAGTTATCCATTTATTATTTGATAGATGGGAGTCTTTAAAAAAGGAGCAAAATTACAAAAAGCATAATGTAAAATCTTTTTATATTTTGGATGAAACTAAAGACTTTAAAACAAACAGTTTTCATTTAAATAAATTCTTAATTGATAGAATCTTAGAATTTCAAAAAAAAAAAAATATTCAATTAAGCAAGTTGAGATTAATTGAAAATAAAAAAAATTTAATAAAAAATTCAAATAATTTATATTACTTTTTAAATTTCTTATTATCATTTTTTTTCAAAAGCAAAATATTCATTAAGAATATTGGTTTATCTTTTAAAAAAAGTTTAATTTTAAATTTTATTGTTAATAAGTCTCCAGTAGTTTGGCTTGAACCTAATTATAAAAATAAATCATATAGTTTACAAAAAAGATTAGAATTAATAAAAATTAAAAATGATAGTAAAAATTTTGAGAGTTTTTTAGATAACTTTCTTTATATATTATTTCCAAAAAGCTATTTAGAAAATTTCGATAATATTAAGAACTCAGTTATTAAATCTTATTGGCCTAAAAAACCTAAAAAGATAATTACAGCTTATGAATATAAAAATAATGACATATTTAAAATTTGGACAGCATTGAAGATTTCATTAGGTAGTAGATACTTAATATTACAGCATGGTGGCAATATGGGAACAGCAAGGTACAATATTGAAGAGGATTATCAAGTATCAATAGCTGACGAGTTTTTATCATGGGGCTGGACTGACAAACGAAAGAAAGTAAAAAGATTTTTTGCAATAAATCTTGCTTTTAAAACAATTAATCGCAACCCAAGAACTAATAACGAGATACTTTTTTGTGCCCAAAGATATCCAGGGTTGCCTTACAGAGTTTCATCATTACCAAAAACTAATCAAGACCGTTTAAAAAAAATTGAAGAGATAAAAGATTTTGTGAACTTAATGGATGAGAATTTAAAAAAGAATCTGACACTAAGGTATTTAAAAAATCAAGATAGCCATTATTCAAAATTCGATACAACAATATTTGAAAACAAAGGCATCAAAATAGACACTGGCCAAAAAAGTTTTCTTTCCTCTATTGCCAATACTAAAATAGTTATTCATCAAGCTAATTCAACTGGATTTCTTGAGACGTTATTCTTCAATATACCAACTATCTTAATCTTAAATAAGAAAATCGAAAGACAAAGAAAAACTGCTGATTATTATTTTAAACAATTCACAAAACATAAAATGATTTTTTTTAACGCTAAAGATGCTGCAAATTTTTTGAAGGACAACTTTTTGAACATTAATGAGTGGTGGTCTCAAAAAAAACTTCAAAAAATCAAAAGAGATTTTTGCAACCTATATGTGAGAAAATCCAACCAACCTTTCAAAACATTAGCTAAAAAGATCAAGTGAAAAAAAATATAGAAAATATAGGAATCATTTGGGACCAATATTCTTGGGGAGGGGTAGATAGCTATTTAGCTTATCTTCTTAATTCAAAATATTTTAGAGAAACTAACGTCACAATTTTTTTAAACAAGAATAATAAAGGCTTAGAAAATTTAAAAAGAAATTTAAAAAATTCAAATGTAAATTTTTATTATTACAAAAATTATTTAACGTATGTAGGTGATAACAAAATTTTTAAAATATTAAGGCTAATATTAGCTCCTTTAATTTTCTTCGTATCTTATTTAAGATTTAAAATTTTATTCAATAATAAAAATTTTGATATTTTCATAGCCCAGTGTGGTGGATATGGTAATCTTAGAGAGGAAATGGCCGCATTATTGGCTATTGATAAAAAAAAAATAAAAAATTTATTTTTAGTAGTACATCACGCATGTACTTTACCCCCTCTTTTTTTAGGTTATTTTGTAAAATTAATTAATTCAATTTTATCTAAAAAATTAACTAGTTTAATATCTGTATCCCAAGCAACAAAAATGACGCTATTTAATAAGTCGAATTTACTTGATAATCAAGTACTACAAGATGTCGTCATTCATAATGGAGTTCCCATAGCTACAAAAAATGAAAATCTGAATAAAACTATTAATGAAAAAAAAATATATAAAGTTGGTATTATATCTAGAATTGAAAAGTATAAAGGCCATGAAGATTTAATTATTGCTATTGCAAAATTGAATAAATATTACCTTAAAAAATTTAGATTTGAAATTATAGGCTCTGGTGATGAAAATTATTTGAGATATTTAATAAAATTAGTAGAAAGAAATGAATTGAGTTCTTCAATTCATTTTCTAGGCTATGTTAAAAAACAAATAAATGAAATTATTGAAAACTTAGACTTAGTCGTATCAGCGACCAGAACTTTTGAAGGTTTTGGTTTATCAATTATTGAAGCAATTAATCTAAATGTTCCAGTAATTACGACGAATGTTGGTGCAATACCAGAGTATTTAGACAAAGATAAGTGTGAAATAATTCCTCCATCATCACCTGAAGAGTTGGCTAATTCGCTAAAAAATTTTATTGATAAAAATGATGAATGGAAAAATAGAGCTGATGTTGCAAAAAAATATTTAGATGAAAATTTAAATTCTGATTTGATGGGTGAAAAATATATGAAACATTTCGATAATAACTTTAAATTATGAAAAAAGTATTCCAAGGTAAAAAAATATTAATCACGGGTCATACGGGATTTAAAGGCTCTTGGTTAACTGCTTTTTTATATAATTTTAATGCAAAAATTTTAGGTATATCTTTGCCAGGAGAGTCAAATGGACAATTTAAATTTTTCAAGAAAATTAAAATTTTTAAAGATGCTAGATTTGATATTTGTGATTATGGAAAATTAAAAAAAACCATTAAAAATTTTAAACCAGATTTTATTTTTCATTTAGCAGCCCAATCGTTGGTAATAAAGTCCATCCATGATCCTATTCAAACTTGGAAAAGTAATTTAATAGGAACTCTTAATATTTTAAATTGTTTAAGAGAAATAAAACACAATTGTACAGCTATATTAATAACTAGTGATAAGTGTTATAAAAATAAAGAAATTTGGCGTGGTTACAAAGAGGAAGATGAATTAGGTGGTAGCGATCCATACAGCGCATCCAAAGCCTCGGCTGAAATTTGTATAAATTCTTTTTTTCAAACTTATTTAAAGAATAAAACTAATGTTAAAATAGCATCATGCAGAGCAGGAAATGTGATTGGTGGCGGCGACTGGTCAGAAAATAGGATAATACCTGATTTTATAAAAGCTTGGAAAAAAAATAAAACATTGATTGTTAGAAATCCAAACTCAACTCGTCCTTGGCAGTTTGTTTTGGAACCACTTTATGGATATATGCTTTTGGCCAAAAATCTTAAATTTAACAAAAAAATAAATGGACAATCATTTAATTTTGGGCCCAAAGCAAAAAAACATATTAATGTTAGAAAACTCATTAGCACAATGACAAACCACATTAATTTTTCCAAAATAAAATTTTTAAGAAATAATAAAAATTCAAAAGAAAGCGCTTTACTTCAATTAAACTCCAAAAAGGCAAAAAAAAATTTAACTTGGGAAACAGAACTAGATATTGATTTAACTTTAAATCTAATTTCAGATTGGTACGAAAAATTTTTTATTCACAAAAAAAGTGTTGACTCAATCACCTTATCGCAAATTAAATTTTATATTAATAAAGTAAATGCCAAAAGTAGAAAAAATTGAAATTATAAAAAAATCAAGAGGAAGAATAATTAAATTATTTTCCTCTATTAGCAAAAATTTTATTTCTGTGAAAGAATCTTATTTATCCGAAATAGGAGCTTATGAAATACGCGCCTGGAAAAAACAGATTAAGTCAAAAATGTTTTTAATTGTTTTAAAAGGAAAAGTTAAATTTGTACTCTATAAAAATAATTCGTTTAAGAAAAGGATAATCAGTGCAAAAGAATTTAGAAGAATTTTTATTCCAAAAAATACTTGGTATGGTTTTAAAAATATGGGAAGAAGCAAGGCAATGATCTTAAGTTTAATGAGTCAAAAATACACAAAAATAACATTCTTCAAAAAGATTTAAAAAAATTAAAATTTAATTGGAAAAATTAATGATTATTAAATATTTTCATGATTCTAATTGGACCAATGATGTTGCAAGCTTTTTAACAAAATTTGTAAAAAGAAATAAAAAAAAAAATTTACGTTTAATTCTGACAGGAGGCAATTCATCAAAATTAATTAACAAACAGATAATTGAGAACTTAAATACAGATTGTAGATTAAATATATATCTCTCAGACGAACGATGCACTAAATTTGCCAACAAAGATAGTTTAAATCAAACTTTCTTTAAAAGATTAAATTTAAATTATAAATTCATTTTTTTTCCTATTCTAAATATAAAAAAAGGCTTTTTAGAGTCTGCTAAAATTTATAACAAATTGATTAATTTTACCCCAGATCTTATATTGCTTTCTGTGGCAAAAGACGGCCATGTTGCCTCAATATTTGATTTAGAAAATAATACTAAGTTTAAAAATATAATTTTAACTAAAATAAAATTTAATAAATTTAAAAGGATCAGTATTTCTAAAAATTATCTAAAAAAAAACTCAAAAATCATTTTATTATGTAATTCACTGGCAAGACTTAAGACCTTTTATAGATTTTCAAAAAAAAAAAATCATGTATTAAATCTGTTATCTAACAAAAAAAAGTTATTGTTAATTACAAAAAAATCATTAAAAAAATACTCTATATGAACTGTTTAGTTACTGGTGGAAGTGGATTTCTTGGATCGCACGTAGCCGATATTCTTACCAAAAAAGGTTACAATGTTTTTATTCTGGATAAAAAAAAAATCAAAATATTTAAAAAAAAAACAAAAGTTTATAAAAGGAGATTTATTAGATGATTTAAAACTGAAAAAAGTCTTAAAAAAAATGAATTATGTTTTTCATTTTGGTGGGTTAGCTGATCTAAATGAGGCATTAACCAAGCCAATTGAAACTATTAAAATCAATATATTGGGTACTGCTAACTTACTAAAATATTCCTGTAAAAATAAAGTTAAACGCTTTATTCATGCTAGCACAATCTATGTTAATAGTAATCAGGGTGGATTTTATAGAACTAGTAAAAAAGCTGCTGAAGATTATGTTGAAGAATTTAGCAAAAGATTTGGATTAAATTATACCATTCTTAGATATGGATCTTTATATGGCGAGAGAGCTGAGAATCAAAATGGTATTACTAGAACAATATTAGATGCGATAAAAAAAAATAAAATAATCTATCCTGGTAGTAAAAAAACAGTTCGGGAGTATATACATGTTAAAGACGCAGCTATCGCGACTGTTAATTGTCTTAACAATAAATATAAGAACAAACACGTCAATATAACTGGCAACAAAAAGATTAAAGTTCATAAATTTTTGAAAATATTATCCAGATTTTTGAATATTAAAAAAATCAGTTTCAAAAATAAAAAAATATTAGGGCATTATGTTGTTACACCATATACATTTAAGCCTAAAATAGGAAAAAAGATGAAATTAAAAAAGACAATTAATTTTGAACAAGGAATTAAAAAATTAGTAAGCGAAAAAATTAATTTATTAAAAATATGATTGTAGCATTACTTATAGGAAGAGCAGGCAGCAAAGGTTTGCCAGGAAAAAATGTAAGAAAAGTTTTGGGAAAAAGATTATTTGAATATCCATTGATTGCTTGCAAGAAATCAAAATACGTAAAAGATATTTTTATTTCAACTGATTGTAAAATTATTAAAAAATATTCAAAAAAATATAAAGTTAATTTCATAGATAGACCTAAAAAACTAGCTAGTAGTAAAGCTTTAGGCGACCATGTTTTCGAACATGGATATTTTAAAATAAAGAAACTTTTAAAAAAACAAAACAAAAAAATTAAATATATTGTTTTACTCTTCGCGAATGCTCCGACAATTAATTACAAACTAATAGATAGAGGTATTGAAATACTAAATAAAAACAAGAATTTTGACTCGGCTGTTTCCACTTCAGTTTATAACATGTGGAGCCCCCTAAGAGCTAGACGTTTACATAAAGATGGCACACTAAAACCATTCGTACCCTTCGAATATTTTGGTAATCCAAAAACATTAAATTGTGATAGAGATTCTCAAGGAAATGTTTACTTTGCCGATATGTCAGTTTCAGTAGTGAGGCCTAAATGTTTAGAAAAACTAAAAAAAGGTCTTCTGCCGCAAAAGTGGATGGGGAAAAAAATAGCACCAATTTACTCTTGGGGCGGGTGTGATATTGATTATGAATGGCAAATTCCGATGGCAGAATTCTGGTTGAAAAAAAAAGGTCTTATTAAATGATTACAAAACAAGAAAAAAAAATTTATGAAAAATCCTATAGTTTTGAAAATTTTATATCAAAATCAAAACAAAATTTGGATCAATTAAAATCTTTTTTAATAAACTTAATTGAAAAAAAATTGATCGAAAATAAATTTGAGAATTCAACAGAGAGTATTTTAAAACAAATCAAAATAGATTTATCTGATCAGAATACAGGGTCTGATAGATTTTTTTTAAGACCTAATGTAATCGACGAATTAAAGCTTATTGAAGAAAAACAAATTACCGATTACTTGGTGGGAAGATATAGATATGAAGTCTTTCCACAAAAAAAATATTTAGAGAAATATCCTCCGCTTCTTCAAATAGAACCAACTTCTATTTGCAATTATAGGTGTGTATTTTGTTTCGAAACAGATACAACTTTTACCAAAAAAGAAAATGGATACATGGGGCAAATGCAACTCGAGTTATTTAAACAGGTAGTTGATGAGGCTGAGGGCAAAATACCATTTATAACTCTTGCATCGAGAGGGGAACCCCTAGCATGCAAAAATATTGAACAGATGCTAGAATATACAAATAATAAATTTTTAAATATTAAAATGAATACTAATGCATCTTTAATGACTGAAAAAAAAGCCCACGCTATTTTATCTAGCGGCATAAATACATTAATTTTCTCTGCGGATGCAGCAGACGATAAACTTTATAGCGAACTCAGAGTGAATGGAAAATTAAAAACAGTCCTAAAAAATATAGAAAATTTTAACAACTTACACGCTAAAGAATATTCTAAAAAAAAGATTATTACTAGAGTCTCTGGAGTAAAAGTGAATGCTAGTCAAAAAATCGAAGATATGGAAAAACTTTGGAAAGATTTAGTGGATCAGGTGGCTTTTGTTAAATATAACCCTTGGGAAAATTCTTATACGAAAAAAGCCAATGACATAGTAGAACCCTGTTCTGATTTATGGAGAAGGATGTTTATTTGGTGGGATGGTTTAGCGAATCCATGTGATGTTGATTACAAATCTAAATTACAAGTTGGAAGATTTCCTGACAATAAACTGGATGAATTGTGGAATTCAAACATATATAATGAATTAAGAGAAAAACATTTAAATTCTAATCGTAAATCAATGAATCCTTGTGCGTCTTGTATCGTAACATGAAACAAAAACATATTTTAATTTTAGGTGGTAGCTCAGATATAGGAGTAGAAGTGATAAAGATTTTTTTAAGGAAAAATTGGAAAGTTACTGCACATTTTAATACCAACAATAAATTTTTGAAAAAATTTAAAGAAGTTCATAATTTTAGCTCAATACAACTTAAACTTGGTAATGTTAAAGGTATTGAAAAAAGAATAAAAAAAATGTTTAAAAACAATTATCATTCAATAATTAATTTAGTTGGTTACATAGATAATAAGAGTTTTAATACAACTAATCTTAAAAATATAATTAGCGCATTAACTATAAACGCTATATTGCCAACACTTATAATTAGACAATCGGTGCCTTTCATGATGCGAGAAAAATGGGGGAGAGTTGTAAATGGCTCATCTCTAGGTATAGCTTATGGAGGTGGAGAATATTCTTATAATTACAACTTATCAAAACATTTGTTAGAGTTTATTCCTAACAAATATAAAATTTGGGCCAAAAATAATGTGTTGATTAACAACGTAAGAATTGGACACACACAAACAAAAATTCATAAAAAGATGATTAAGTCTCTTAAGGGAAAAAAGAGAATTAGTTTAATTCCCATCAAACGTATGGCAAAACCTGAAGAGATGGCTAATTATTTAGCATTTTTAGCATCAGAAGAAAATTCTTTTATGACCAATAGAACTCTATCTGCTACAGGCGGAGAGTAAAACAATAGAAGCTAACCCGCTACAGGTGAAGAGTAAAAAATGAAATTGTCAGTATCAAATATTGCATGGGGTAAAAATAATTTTTCAGAATTTTTATCCATATTGAAAAATAATAAGTGTGATGGGGTTGAAATAGCTCCCAGTTTAATTTGGGAAGAGCCAACAGAAATATCTTTAAAAGAAATATTAGAATTTAAAAAAGATTTGAATACATTCAATTTAGAATTAGTTGGATTTCATTCCTTACTTTACACAAAACCTGAATTGGAACTATTTAAAAATAATAATCTAAGAAGACAAACGATTGATTATATCTTTAAATTAATAAAACTTTGTAACGATCTGGAAGGAAAAAAACTTATCTTTGGATCACCAAAAAATAGACGTTTAAACGGAAGAACTTATAAAGAGTGTTTTCAACAAAGCATAAGTGATTTTCGAGAAATTGCAAAATTTTCAAAAAAATACAAGATATATTTTTGCATAGAACCTTTATCTAAAAACATTAGTGAATTTATTCAAAGCATTAAAGAAGGAATTGAAATTGTTGAATCAGTAAATGAGGAATATTTTAAATTGCATATTGATACAAAGACTCTATTTCATACAGAGGAGAATTTTAAAGAAATAATAAAAAATAAAACTCATCTAGTTGAACACGTTCATGTTAGTGATGATAATTTAAATCCACCAGGAACAATTAATTTTAACCACGAAATTATTGGAAATACTTTAAAAAAAATAAATTATAATAAATATGTTTCTATAGAAATGCTAACTAGCAAGGAAAGCTACAAGGAAGAAAAAATTAAAGTTATAGAAAATTCTATCAATTTTGTAAAAAAAAAATATTTTTAACAAATAAATGAAAAATCAAAATCAATGGAATAGATTAAGAGAGGACTATCTTTCTTGGGTTTCAAAAACTAAACTTCGAAATTTTTTTTCTAAAAATTTATTAATTGATGGATTTTCTATTTGGTGGATTACAAGTACATGTAACAGAAATAATGTATTAAATAATAGATGGTATTTTAATTTAAAAAAAACGTACATAGAAAAAAAAATAAAAAAAATTTCATTATTTTATGTTATAAAATTTTACATACTTTTTTTTATTAATTTATTAAAAAATTTTGTTAAAGATATTTTTTTTGCGATATTGATTAAAATTTTTTTTTATAAGAAGATAAAAAAAGATAAAATTGTAAATTGCTTTTATTCTATTCATTTTAATTTTTTAGATAAAACAAAAGATTATAAATTTTATGATAGATGTTATGGGCTTTCACCATTACTAGATAGAAAAAAAAATCTCAATATATACCTCATCACTATTTCAAAATTTACAGAGTTTTTTAGAAGCTTATTCACTTATAAAAAAAAATTTCAAAATGCTGGATTAAAATACTATGTATCTAACGCCTATTGTTCTATTGGAGAAATTTGCAGGATATATTTAATTATTTTTTTTCATTTCATAAAATTGTTAATATTTTTAAAAAATAATAATCCTTTTGTAATAAAAAAAATCGATTGTAGCAGTGTACTAAAATATCATTTATTAAAATCATTCTCTGGAGAGATACAAAGCTACTTAATTGATTCAAGTTCCCTATATAGTTTTTTAAAAGAAAATAATGTTAAAAAATTTATTACTTATGGTGAATTTAACCCAGGATTTAGATCCATTTATCATAAAGTTAAGATGTTGAAAAAAAGACCTAAAATAATAGCTGTTCAACATGGTTACTCTAACAAAAATATTCTTTTTCATAATTATAAAAATAATGAATTCACTAAAAAAAAGAAATTAGAGGGTAAACTCTATTCTCCCACACCGGATTACTATTTCGTTCAAGGTAAACATTATTATAATTTGTTATCAAAATATTTTCCCAATAAGATCAAGATTGTTGGATCATTAAAATATGATATTTTTAATTTTCAGACCATTAATTTTAGAAAAGCAAAGAAAAAAATTAAAAAAATTTTAGTATGTCCCTCTATTGGAGACGAAAATTATCTAATTAACTTTATAGAAAATTTTAAACTCAAAGGTTTTAAATTTTTAGTAAGCCCTCATCCTACAGTTTATAATGAAACATTATCAATTTTTAAAAATAAAGTAAGTCATTTAGTAGAATTTGATACCTCAGGAAAAAAAACTCACGAACTAATAAAACAGTCAGATTTAATTTTGGCTGGATTTTCCGTAACGGCGATAGAAGCAGTTATTATGGGCAAACCAGCTGTTCGATTAATTTCGAATGACAATCCGATATTTTTTGACCCCAACGATGGGCTAATCTCTTTTAACAGTAAAGAAAAAATTAATTTTTCAGAAAAAAAAATTTATAACTACTATAATAATAAAAAGATTAATGAGATTAAAAAAAATTTATTTTTTAAATTAGATAATTCCTCACACAAAAGATTATGGAAATGTTTATCAGAAATTAGATAACTTATGTATTACTTACCGAAATTTTTTTGCCCAAAGTATACCACTAATCTTATTAGATTGGGAGATGAATACGATGGTGGCTATTGTGTTTCAAAAAATTCAATTAAAAAATCTAATATACTTTTAAGCTTTGGAGTCGGAGATAATTGGAGCTTTGAAAGAGAATTTAAAAAATTTAAAATAATAAAAATTATATGTTTTGACAATTCTGTTAATATCACTTTTTGGATCAAGAGATTAATTAAAGATATTTTAAAATTTAAATTGAAGGAAAATTACTTCGATCAAATTTCCAATTTTTTTAAATATTTTGATTTTTTATTATTTTTTAGCAAAAAAAATAATTTTTTAATTAAAAAGAATATCACTAAAAATTTTAACAAACAGAAAAAATCCTACAAATTTGAAAGAGTTGATAATATATTAGATAAACTAAGAAATAAAAAAGTTTTTCTAAAAGTTGATATCGAAGGCTCAGAATATGAAATACTAAATAGTGTTTTAAAATTTCAAAAAAATTTAACAGGGTTGGTAATTGAATTTCATAATTGTTATAAAAATAAGTCTCAAATTATTAAATTTATAAGATCTTTTAAGTTAGATTTAGTTCATATTCATGTTAATAATTTTTGTAGTATAGAAAAAAGTGGATTTCCTACTGTCTTTGAATTGACTTTTTCACCTAGGCAATTCAATCGTGTAAGAAAAAAAAATGATATGAAATTTCCAAATAAGAAAATTGACAGTCCAAATAACAAATATTTTAGCGACGAAAAATTATTTTTTGTTTAAAATTTTATGAAAGTAATAATATTAGCTGGAGGCTTAGGAACTAGATTTGGAGAATATACAAAGTCGATACCCAAACCAATGATTAAAATAGGCAAGCATCCAATGCTTATTCATATTATGAAAATTTATATGAAATGGGGTCATAAAAATTTTTATTTAGCCGTTGGTTATAAAGGAGAAAAGATAAAAGAATATTTTAAAAACTTTAGAAAGAACGGTGAAGAATTTGATTTTAATTTATCTAAGAAGAATTGCAAAGTAACAATTTTAGACACTGGCCTTAAATCAATGACTGGAGGTAGACTTAAAAAATTCAAAAGGTTCTTGAGTAAAAATGAGAATTTTATGTTTACTTATGGAGATGGGTTAGCAAATATAATCTTACAAAAACTTAAAAATTTTCATTTAAAGCATAAGAATTTAATTACAGTAACAGCCGTGCACCCCCCAGCTAGATTTGGCGAACTTATAATTTTTAATAAGAGAGTAAAATTTTTTAAGGAAAAACCCCAGGTCAAAGAGGGATGGATAAATGGTGGTTTTTTTATAGCTAAAAAAGAATTTCTCAATTTGATAAAGAAAGACTCCACTATTTTAGAAAAAGAACCTTTAGAGCTTGTTACAAAAAAAAAACAATTATTTGCTTACAAACACTCAGGTTTTTGGAAGTGCGTTGATACTAAAAGAGATAAAGACGAATTAGATGCATTAATTAAAAAATCACAAAAATTTTATTTAAAAACATGAATATGAAGATTTGTATAATAGGTAAGGGGTCTATTGGGAAAAGACACGCTAAAATTTTTAAAAAGTTAGGTTTTAAAATATTTTTTTTGAGATCTAAAAAAAAATTTTTAGAAAAAAATGATTTTTTTAAAATTGATGAGATGAAAAAAATTAAATTTGATCTTTATTGTATCTGCAATCCTTCAAGCGAACACCTAAATACTTTAACAAAGATTATTTATAGTAATATGAATGTGCTAATTGAAAAACCGATTGTAACGAACCAAAGAGATCTAAAAAAAATCATAAATTTAAAAAAAAAATACAAAATTAATTTATTTAACGGGTACATGCTTAGATTCGATCCGAGAATTAATTTAATAAAAGATAAAATAAAAAAAAAGAATATCAGATATGCTAATTTTGTTTGGCAAACTTATATGCCCGACTGGCATCCATATGAAAATTATAGTAATTCATACGCATCCCAAAAAAAATTGGGTGGCGGGGTATTATTAACATGCTCTCATGAAATTGATTTAGCAATTCAACTATTTGGGCATGTAAAGGAAGTTTTTTGTATTGAAAACAAATCAACTATTAAAACTAATGTAGACAATTCGGTTAATCTATTTCTCAAACATAATAAAGGAACAAATTCCAATATTACACTAGACTTTTCATCAAAATGGAAAACAAAAAGAGAATTAGATGTTATTGGAAATGACTTTAGTTATAAATGGGATTTTTATAACTCGTTCATAGAAGAGAATAAAAAAAGTAAATTAAAAAAAATTTTTCCTAAAAAGAGTTCAAATATTGATGAAATTTACAAATATCAAAATTCTAATATTATAAATTGTATTAAAAAGAAGAAAGGATTTTTTAATGAAAACTTACATACAGAAAAAGTTTTAATTGCCTTAAAAAAATCATTAAAAACAAACAAAGTGGTTAAAATTTGATTACCAAGACGTCCATCCACCGTCAATAACAAACTCTGTGCCCGTCATATATTCAGATGCATCAGAAACCAAAAAAAGCACTGCCTCTCTATAATCTGTTTCTTTAGCTAGCCTTTTTAATGGAGTTAAATTTTTATAATTTTTTTTAAATTCATTTGACATTTTTTTATTTTCAATACCTCCAGGCATTAAAAGATTGGCTCTAAGACCTTTGTCTCCAAAATGTGTTGCTAGATATTTTGTAAATCCAACAATAGCAAATTTTGTGGTTGAGTATCCTATAGGATTATTTATTCCAGACTTACCATAAATGTATTTATTTGGGGAAACCTTCCCATAAGTTGATGAAGTGTTTAATATTACTGACTTTTTATTTTTTAAAAGGATATTAATAAAATGTTTTGTTATAAAGAAAAGTCCATTAAGATTTACATTAATCGTGTTAAGCCATTCATCTGATGGATATTTATCTACACTACTAAAAAATTTTGAATGAGGAACTAATTTTTTTGGGTCTCCTTTATAATGGGAGTGATTTATTAAAACATTTAATTTTTTAAATTTTTGTAAAATTTTTTTTTTAATATTAATTACTTCTGATTCTTTGGTAATATCGACTTTATAAAAATGATAATTTTTATTTTTATGACTTTTATTAAACAAATCAAAATTTACTACTTTTGCTCCTGCATCAAGCAAAATCTCAATAGTTTGATAACCTAATTGTCCAGATCCACCAACCACAATCGCAGTTCGATTCTTTAGACTAAATTTTTTTAAAGCATTCATAAATAAACTTAAAGACTCAAGGTTTTATTTATATACATTAATAATTTAAATTAAAGCTTAAATGACAAATAAAATAAAAAATTTTTTAAATTTAATCAAACGAACTTTATATTCAAAATTTTTAACAAATAAAAACATATTTTACTATATTTATAAAAATAATTTTTGGAAATATAAAGGAAGCAGAAGTGGACAGGGAAGTCAGGGAGAGTATTTAGACTTCACAGTAAATTTGATAAAAGAAGAAAAAAAAATTATAGATAAAACTGTTTGTGATATCGGCTGTGGCGATTTTAATTTTGGAAGCAAGATTTACAAAGATTGCAAAAAGTATATTGCTTTAGATATCGTTGATTTTTTAATTGAAGAGAATAAAAAATTTTTTTCGAGCCAATCAATTGAATTTAAAGTGTTAGATGTAGTAAATGATAAAATTCCAATTGCAGACGTTTATATTATAAGACAAGTTTTCCAACATCTTCGAAATAAAGATATTTCTGAAATAATTAAAAAAATTTTCAAGAATAAACCCGAAAGAATAATAGTTTTTGAGGATGTACCTAAATGCGAATTTGTTGCAAATAAAGAAATTAGAGGAGAAGGGTTTTTTACAAGACATGAGTATAATTCTGGTGTTGATTTGACTATGAAACCTTTTGAAATTAATGATTTTAAAAAAACTAATGAATTCGAGTCCTCTGATAGCGAAATAAACAGCAAATTAGTATGTTATGAATATACAAAAAATTAAGTATCAATGAAAAAAAGATCACCTTTAGTAAGTGTTATTATGAACTCTCACAATGGAGAAAAATTTTTAAGAGAGTCATTAAATAGTTTGTTTCAACAATCTTATAACAATTGGGAATTGGTTTTTTTTGACAATAAGTCTTCAGATAACAGTCTTAAAATTTTGAAAAATTATGATAAAAAAAAGATAAGATATTTCTATTCAAAAAAAAAATTAAAACTCTATGATGCTAGAAATCAAGCAATTAAAAAAGCAAAGGGAAAATTTATAACTTTTCTTGATACAGACGATTCATGGTCGAAAAAAAAATTAGAAATACAAATTAATTTTTTTAACAATAATCCAAGATATGATATTTTATATTCAAATTATTTCATTAAAGATTTAAATAAAAATTTAACCTATAAAAAGCATTCCAAAACACTTCCTAGTGGAAGAATTTCTCAATTGATTATCAAAGAATATGTAATTGCTATTTTGACTGTAATGATAAACAAAAGAATAATAATCAGAAATAAGTTTAATAAAGATTATGAAATAATTGGTGATTTTGATTTATTTTTTAGACTAAGTCAAAAATTTAAGATTGGCTGCATACAAAAACCTCTAGCCTATTATGGAATTCATGACGATAATTTTTCAAAAAAAAAGGAATTTATATTAAGGAACTTAGTTCTTGGTTAAACAAAAATCAAAAAAAACTTAAAAATCAAAACTACAATTTGAGCCAAATTAATTTTTTAATTTTAAAGCTAAAGGTAAAAAATTTAGTTAAAAGACTTTTTAACTTAAATTTAGGTGTATAGAAGAAGTATCCATATTTGATAAATTCTAAAAAATCATTTATTTTTAAATCTTAAATTAATCAACAAATATGGGCACATCCCTACAAGATTGACAAATCGATGATCGTTAAATTATAATTCACTTAATCCAATACTGTTTGCTTTCAAAAGATTAAATTTTAGATAAATTTTTTTAGGACCGTTAGCTCAATAGTAGAGTGCTCGCTTGACATGCGAGAGGTAGTAGGAGCGTAACCTACACGGTCCACCAATATTTGGTCATCATTATCGACATTTAATGCCCCTTTAATGCATCTATAAGGCTATTTTCAGCTATTTACATATTATATCAAAAATAATATAAAACTTTGCCTGGTGATTATTGCGAAGGGGCCACACCCGATCCCATTCCGAACTCGGAAGTTAAGTCCTTCAGCGCCGATGGTACTTTGTCTTAAGATACGGGAGAGTAGGACG
>MDTB01050683.1_pt1 | contig 35501 bp, 36 predicted proteins | sample 811161 | NCBI WGS metagenome assembly MDTB01 (sample SAMN05326650, study PRJNA326480) | marine metagenome | isolation source: seawater | place: Mediterranean Sea | collected 2009 | reverse complement strand
TGCAAGACTAATGGATACAGATTATGCTTTGGAAACAGCTAATCTAACTAAAAACTCTATATTAAACCAGGCTGCTCTATCAATGGCAGCTCAGGCTAATAGTGCTCAATCAGCAATATTGTCTGTATTACAGTAATATGTAATCTGGTCTAATGATCAGTTTAATAAGGAGAAAACTCTTAGGGTTTTCTCCTTTTTTTTTGTCAAATCTTTGATAATTCAATCAAAAACACCAAAAATTGTAATTTTTTTGACACAGTAAAAAGAAATCAGAATTGGTTAAAAATCATCTATATTGTTAATTAATTTCCTTAAATGACTACATCTAGTGGTTTTTTTTTTCTAATCAAGTTGAAAAGTTTAAAGTGATTTTTTTGGCATTTAATTTGCAGAATATCCATTGGAAAATTATATGAACAACACGGAGAGATTATAAGATGCCGGGAATAAATACAAGTATGGGGACTTCAGCTTCGATGAAGAGTCTCCTAAAAACAGAAAGAGAAATGCTCTCTGCTATGGAGAGAATTTCTTCAGGAAAAAGAATTAATAATGCAGGCGATGATGCTGCTGGTGCAGCCATTAGTGATAGAATGTCTGCAACAATTAGAGCACTAGATATGTCAATTAGAAATGCCGCTGATGTTTTATCAATGGCTCAAGTTGCTGAAGGTGCATTAGATGAACATTCCTCCGCTCTCCAAAGAATTCGTGAATTATCTATTCAAGCTGCTACCGACATCTTAAATTCAGAACAAAGAGTATATTTACAAACAGAGGTGAACCAGTTACTTAGTGAAATGGACAGAGTATCTAGAGATACAACTTTTAACGAAATTGCGGTTCTTGACGGTACATTCGCTGATAGACGCTTTCAAATCGGTTCTCATGAAAGAGAAAAGGCAGTTATTTCTATTGCTAACATGAGAAATGATATGCTTGGTGCTTATCAGGCTTCAACTGAACATACAGCTGGTGAAGTAAACTTAGCTGCCAACGTAACAGTCGGTGATACAGCCCCTGCAAGTAAAGTTGCAGCTGGTGATGATTTTGATATTACTGGTTTGCTTGGAACTGCTACAATTGATTTAATAGCAGGAAATACAGCTAAAGATATAGTAGAGTTAACAAATGACAAGTTTGATAATACTGGTGTTTCTGCGACAGCAACAACAACTGTAAAATTGGAAGTGGAATCTTCTGTTGGAGGTATGCAAGGAAGTGGAAAAGTTGTTAGTATGAATATTACTGGTAAGAATTCTACAGCTCAATCAATTACTGCACAGATTGGTATAGGAGCTTCAAAAGCTACATCTGATTTAACTGATTTAAGAGATCAGTTTAATGCCTACAGTTCAATAACTGGAATCTCAGCTCAATTAAGTGCTGACAAAGCTTCACTTATGCTAGTTCAGGATGAAGGATTAGATATAGTGATTGATAGTGTCGATTTTGCCGGTGTAACAACAGATGTAAATACCACAAAATTTACAGCAACTTCTTATGACCAGAAGCAGACAACTGCAGGTTCAGCTATTGCTGTTCATGACGAAGCATACAACACAGCTACATCTGATAGCTTTAGAGTAAGTGGAATAGTTACATTTCACTCTTCACAGTCATTTTCAATTGTCCCAGCTACACCCAATGGTGGTGTTTTTGAATCAACGGCCATTGCCTCAAGTTTAAATAAAATTTCAGCAATTAATGTAAAAACATTGGCAGGAGCTGTTGATGCGTTGAAAGTTGTTGATAGAGCTCTTGATAGAGTTCATATGGAAAGAGCAAAGTTTGGTGCGCTAATGAGTAGAATGAACGTAGTAATCGATAATTTAACTACAATTTCACAAAGTCAAAGAGCGTCTAAATCAAGAATACTTGATGCTGATTTTGCTGCAGAATCGTCTAGATTAGCTAAGTCTCAAATTCTTCAACAATCAGCTATGAATATGATTGCTCAAGCATCCAGAACAATGCAAAATGTACTGGTATTATTCCAGTAAATAGTAAATGAAGTTCTATTCTAGTCGTTTACTATTTTTAAGGAGTTTAAATGGCTAAAACTGAAATATTATCAAATCTTGGAGTTGGTTCAGGCATCAATACAACTGAATTAATTAAAGCTCTAGTTGATGCAGATACAGCTTCACAAAAAGAGAACCTGGATAAGATGGAAGAAGCATCCAAAGACAAAATCTCAACATTTTCAATCCTAAAAAGTAACCTTAAAGATTTCAAAGACATTGTTTTAGATATTCAATCCCAACAAGAGTTTGGGTATGTAGGCAAAACCTCTGATGCTACTATTGCATCATTAACAGCAAGTGGCTCAGAAGCTGCCTCAACAATAGATTCAAGTTTAACAGTTACCACGCTTGCAACAAGTCATAGCTTAACTGGCCCCACATATTCGTCAACCACTGCAACAGTTGGTCAAAGAAATTTGACAATTGATTTTGGAACTTGGTCTGCAGACCCAACAGCCGGTGGAGCTCAAAATTTTACTTCAAATGGTCAAGATCAAATTGCAGTTTCAACAAGCGGAACAACCACTCTTACCGAATTAAGAGACATTATAAATAATGCAGCAACAGACTCAGACAATGATGGACAAAAAGATGTTTTAGCTTCGATAATCTATGATGGTTCAAATTACATGTTAATGCTTAAAAGTGAATCTGGTGCTAGCAATGAATTAAAGATATCAGATTCTCATGCATCACCTTCATATGCTTATGATACAACAGATGGTACACAATTAACTCAAAGAGTTGCAGGAGTTAATGCAGCTTTTACAGTTGATGGAATATCTATGACAAGAACCTCAAACTCAATTGATGATTTATTTTCTGGATTTACGTTAGACCTAAAAAAAACATCTGGAACAGCTGTTAGAATTTCAAGTCAAGTAGATTTAGATGGTGTTAATTCTCTGATGAGTGGTTACGTTGCTACCTACAATGAGGTGATGACTAATTTACGCGCAATGGGAATGAATGATGCAGTTGATGATGAAAATGATGGTGTTTTAATAGGAGATAGTACTTTACGAGAAATAATGGGTGAATTAAGAGAAATGTCATCAACAGCTTTAGGCGGTTATCCTGGTGGGCCTTTTTATCTATCAAATCTTGGTGTCAAAACAGAAAGAGATGGATCTTTATCGTTTGATCAAAAAAAGCTTGAAACAATGTTTAAAGCTAAACCAGATTCTGTGAGAGCATTCTTTACAAATAATTATTCCACTAGTAATACTAATATAACAATCACAGCTTTTGATTTTGTAAATACCCAACCAGGTACTTACGCCTTTTCTACTGATGGATCAACGCATACAATTGGTGGAGTGTCAGCTACAAAAAGCGGGGATATTTATAGTGTTTCATCTGGAAACCCCAGTGGACTTAAAATAGAGGTTGCTAATGGTAGTGGAGTTACTTCGGGTAATATTTATTTTGGAAAAAGTTTCCTTGATAGATTAACAACAAAATTGGATACATACTTAAAATTCAATAGTATTATTGATACCAGAGTTAGTAATTTAAACGATACAATTAAAACTGTAGCCGAAAAAAGAATAGCCCTGGAAGGCAGAATTCAAAAACTAACTGAAAGATATGCAAGACAATATTCTGCTATGGAATCAACAGTAGCACAATTTAAAGAAACTGGGAACATGTTAACTTCAATGCTTGAGAAAAAAGATTAATCACTCAAAATTTCATCTATAATTTCTTTTCTTATCTTTTCTAAAAATAATGTTGGGCTAATTGCTCTATCTCTATCAAAATCTTTCATTGGATCTTCTTTGGTAAAGCTAGAATGTATACCTTTTTCATCTTTGTCTCTCGCGAAATGTTCTAAATATGATGTTTTTGTTTGAAGAAAAGGCACACCAAGAGATGAAGGCCAATGATAATCAAACCCATATAAAGTTTCATACACTGGGTTTTTATTAATAAAGTCAACAATTTTCGAAACCATGTTTCTATCAAAACATTGACTAACTCCAGGACAGGTTTTTCTTACAGATAAAATATCATTCTCATGAATGATATTCTTAGAATTATTATGAAAAGCACTATTATACAAACCTATTGGTAATTTATTTTTTGAATCTTTGGATGACCTATCGTAAATTTCACGTAAAATTTTCAAAAAATCCGGATCATGAATAGTATCATTATCTGTCATATAGAAAAGATCATATTCTTTGTAAATATACTCAAAATCTCTAAAAGATCGTGCTCTGGATCTCTCAATCCCTCCATTCCTTGAAAATCTAAGAACTACATCAGAATAATTTTTTAAAAACTTTTCATCATAACTAGTTGAAGCATCGTCATAGATCGCTATTTTTGAATGACTATCTTTACCCACTATTTTTTTTAGGTTTTCCAAACATAAAGTTGTAATCTTTTTTCTATTGTATGTTGATAAAGCGATAAATACTTTTTTCACTAAACAAATCCTGAATAAGTCGTTTAAAAATATACTAACTTTTTATAGGAGTAATGTAATGGAAAAAAATGAAAATAAAATTTTAACTAAACATCAGAAAAGCGGAATAAAAGTAATTCAGAAGCTTTTAAATGAAATGCACAAAGATATTAAAGAACTTATTGAACTTCAAAATTTAGAAGTTGGTGCAGATAAAATCAAAGATAAGTCAATAAGAATCTCTAAAATTGCGATTGCTTTGCAAAAAAGCCTTGATACAGAAAATGGTGGCGAAGTTGCAGCTAATCTTAATCACTTATATAAACACATCAGATTCGCAGTTGGAAGGGTAATGGATGACAATGATTACTCTTATTTGACAAGTGCAGAAAAAGTTACTGCAGAAATTAATAAAGGTTGGGAAAAAGTATCAACTGCGGCTGCTTAATAACTTTTTTAAAATTTCATTACCCATTTTCAAAGGATTGGTCCAATCATCCCTACTCTTCTGTCTAAGAAGCTTTAAGGAAGGATACCAGTCCTGAGAATCTTTTAGACCCCATCGATAATCCGGAACTAATGGTATAAATAAATACGTCTCTATTCCCATTGTAGCTGCAATATGAACTAATGATGTATCAACAGTAAATACGACATCCATTTTATCTAAAAATGTTGCTGTATCCATAAAGTCTTTTAAATCATCTGAAAGGTTATAAACATTTTCAAATTTTTCTAAATATTTAGCATCTTCCTCTTTATAAATTTTTTGCAACACAAAGAAATCAATATCTTTATTCTCAAAAATTTTACCAAGCGATTCCACCTTAATATTTCTACAAAAATCTCTCATATGTGTTGGTCTTCCACTCCATGCTATTCCAACTTTTATTTTTTTTGAATTAAAAATATTTTTCAGTTTTTCAGGGATTTTTCTTTTATTTTTCTTAAATCTATCACTATCAAATTTTAAAGGACTATTAATTTTTATTTTATTAAATTTTGATAAAATCCAAGGGAGACTCATTAAAAAAGTTCTATAACTAAAATCAGTTTCTGGAATATTATTATCTATAATAACATCATCAAGTTCAGGAAATAATGCAAAGAATTCTTTTAATTCTGGTGAGCATCCGAAAGTAACTTTATAACCAAGTTCACTTAATGGCTTAAGATATCTTGAATACATTACGTCATCACCAAAACCTTGCTCACGTAAAACAAGTATTTTTTTATTGGAATCTTTTTCTAATTCATCTTTTGTTATTTCCTGATATTTCCAACCTCCATATTTTTCCACATATTGTTTTTTATTTCTTTTTTCGTAAGTTTTTAATCCACTCTCATAATCATTTTCTAGAAGATCAAGCAAGCCAAGGTTAAAGTTTCCCCAAAAAGAATCTTTATCAATCTCTAATGCTTTTTTATAATATTTTCTAGCCTCATCAAAATTACCATGTTCAAAATGATACACTCCAACCCCTAGAATTGAAGTAAGGTTTTCAGGGTTTATGGATAAAGATGTTTCAAAGGATTTAAGTGCCATTTCAAAATCTCTAGTTATTAAGTAAGCACTTCCTAGTCCTGCCCATGCAGCATCAACCAAGGGTAATTTTTGAACACATCTTGCAAATAATTCAAGACCCTTCTCTTTTTCACCAGTCTTAAAACACATTAAATTGGCTAACTTAAACATTATTAAATAATGGTCAGGAAACTTCTTGTTAGCTTCATGTAATAAATCATATTCTTTATTTCTGTCTATTTCTTGATATATTTCAGCTAACATCAAATAGGCTTCTACAAAATTTGGATCCCTATCAATGATTCTTTTAAATTTATTAATTACCGGAGTATAATCCGGTTTTTCAGATAACGTTTTTGCTTCTATCAGTTGGCTTAAACCAACGGTATAATTAGCAAAACTACTATCTTTTTTAACTTCTAAGATCGTATTTGCTTTTTTTAGAGCTTTTCCAAGATTATTTGTAGTTTGTGGGTTACTCAAAAAATTTTTCAACTCTTCTTCTAATATTTCAACAGACCTTATTTTCATTGACAATTTCCTTTAGTTTTTATAGTAATCCTTCAATTTTTGTGCCAACTAAACAAAAAATCAAATTTGTCGTTATTGTGACGATTGGAGCCTTATTTTGTCAAACTCATTGGTACCATTTAATAGTGCTATTCCTATTTCAAGCCTTAGAAAAATTACTAGAACTTTACATGATTCTATCTCAAGGGTTGCTACAGGGCTTAGAGTTTTAGGCGGAAATGATGCTGCCTCGCAATCATTAGCAAACACATTAAATGCAAGAGCAAAAAGTTTTCAAGCAGCAGAAAGAAATTCTAATTCTGGTATAGCTTTCTTGCAGTTAGCTGAATCAGCTCTGACAGAGTTAAATAATTTAGCCACAAGATTAAAAGAAGTAGGAATCGCAGATACAAATTCAAATAACACAGCATCAGATACTGCTGCTCTCAACTCAGAGGCAGTCTATGTTAGTGATACAATAGATTCTATTGTGAGTTCATTAACATACAATGGAATTAATGTTTTAGGCACGAGTTCAATAACAAAAGCCATTGGAATTAATGATGCCGGTAATACCCAAACAATCCAATCAACGACTGGTATTGGTGCTACAAATATTAATGATGCAACCAATGCAAATACTTCTATGGACACCTCCTTAGGAGAAATTACGACATCATTAGGGGCAGTTGCTGGTGGTTTAACATCACTACAGTCATACAGAAATGTTGCATCAACTACTGCAGCACATTTAATAGCAGCGGCTTCGAATTTACAAGATACTGATTTTGCTGAGGAAACTGCTAAAATTACCAAGCAATCACTTATCAAGAATTACGCATTAGCAATGGTTGCTACCGCTAATGCCGACGAAATTGAAAAACTCAAGTTACTTGCCTAAACATATTTTTACTATGTCGTTAATATATGTAACTAAATCTTAAGAAAGGTCAGTAGTAAAATGGAAAACTATAACGAAATTTTTGAAAAAGAAAAAAAAATTTTTGAAAAAGAAGTTCTTGTTGATGATACAATCAATAAGTCAAAACTATCAAAATATGAAATAATCGGTAGAATGTTTAATGGTCTTGTTAATGAGATCGAAGAACTTAAACAATTATTATTTACAGACTTATCAGTTACTTTGAAATCTAAAGAAAAGGCAGAAAAAATATCTAAAATTGCTTTTGCTTTACAAACTTGTTTGGACTTAGATAACAAAGATAAAGATGGAAAAAAAATTGCTGAAGATCTCAACTGGTTATACAGATTCATTAGATATATGAGCAAAAGAGTTCAAGATAATGAAGATATGAACTATGTTCAACCAGCTTTTAAAATTGCCACTGAACTAAAAGAAGCTTGGGAAGGAATTCCAGAAGAATCCAAAAAAATTAATTAACTTTAATTTAAAAGTGTTAGCAAAAAAGCTCCTTAAAGCTATAATTTTAAGGGGCTTTTATGTTTTTTTCTATAATAATAACCCTTTTCTTGGGTTCAGTCATTGGCATTGTGACATCCGTAAGTGTTTATGGTTTCATCACATTAGTAAAATTTCTTACCAAAGTATTCAGAGATCCAGAAAAAAATATTGATAGTTTGAATTATATTTTAGAAAATCCTAGTGAATTTTTATTATACATTATTCTTATTCCGTCTTCTGTAGGATTACTTGTTGGTTGGTTAAGAAAATTTTCTCTTGAAAGTCGTTGGCATGGTCCACCTGATGTAATACTTGCAACACATTCAGAAAAAAAACCTCTTCATATAAAGTCAGGCTTTTTAACATCTTTCTCATCAATCTTGTCAATATCGGCAGGGGGCTCTGTCGGACAATATGGTCCTTTAGTTCATTTTGGAGCAACAATTGGTGCAGAAATTAATAATTTGTTCCCTAAAAAAACACAATATGAGATTGTGGTTGGTGCTGGAGTTGCTTCCGCAATATCGTCTGGATTTGGCGCTCCTTTGGCAGGATTAATTTTTGCTAGAGAAGTAATTCTTCGTCATCAATCCATGGCATCTTTTGCTCCCATATTAGTTGCCTCAATTACCTCATATGTTTTTACCAAAAACGTATTTGGAATAGAGCCAATCTTTTTAGGAAGTATTGGAGATATTGAATCCTTATATGATTTTCCTTTTTTTATTATTGCTGGGGTAATCTGCGGTTTAATTTCAATTGTTTACATGAACGGTTTAACACATCCTAAATATTTTCCTAGTATATCAAAAATTAGACCTATTTTTCAGCCCGCTATAGCCGGTCTAATTTGTGGTTTAGTTTCAATTTATTTACCACAAGTAATTGGGCTTGGTACCGAATCTATTCGTAATATGATTCAAGGAACTGTTTCGTTAAATTATGCAATTTGTTTTTTATTTTTTAAATTATTTTTAACCGTTGTATGTCTTAGAATGGGATTAATTGGAGGTGTGTTTGCCCCTGCTCTTTTTCTTGGAGCTAGTGTAGGGGTTATTCTTGGTTTTGTTTTTCAAAATATAAATCCTAATTTAGACTTAAATCTTCTTACAGTTGCTTCTATGTCAGCCTTTGCTAGTTGCGTAATTGGTGGGCCGGTAGCTAATATGATGATAATTTTAGAATTAACCTCAGATTATGAAGCTACTTTGGTTGCAGGAGTAAGTATTGTTTTTGCTTCTTTAGTTTCATATAAAGTTATAGGACAATCGGTTTTTGACAAAGTATTGCTTAATAAAAAAATTGATTTAAAAATTGGAAGAGAAAATATCAAGCTTCAAGAAACTAATGTTTCAGAAATTACCCATAAAGATTTTTGTATTTTATCACACGATACAAAATTAGGTGATGCATTGAAAAAAATGGTTAAGGAGCAAAAAAGTGAGAGTTACCTTGTTGATAATACAAATAAATTATTAAATAAGTTTGAGCTGCATTTTTTATTAAAAAAAAGTAATAAAAAATTAGTATTAAATAAACTTAAAAAAAATAATTTTCTTAAATTAAATGAAAATAGTAGTATTTTCAAATCCATCCAAAAATGTAAAACATTCGTGGGCGAGTCAATTCCTGTTGTAAAAGATAATGGTGAAATTCTCGGTGTGGTTTCAGAAGGAGATTTATTTCAAATATTTTTAAAAGTTAATGATGAAGAACATGCACATGAGAACGAAGACTAAGCAACTTTTAATAAATTTGTTTTAATATCATCGCTAGAATAATAAATTTTAGATATCATTTCGTATCGCGTTGATGCTTCATTATGCATGTAAAGAGGGGTAAAAAGTACTCGTGACTTTAAAAAAGCCTCAGTTAGCACACCAGATGATGGGGCTAAGTTCTTATTATATCTTTTAACTGGATTATAATTAGGGTCATATGAATTCAAATTATTTGTATTAGTTAAAGGAGTAATTCTTCTTGAATTATAGTTAATGGGTGGCATACCAATTGCAGTACCATTATCAAACTCAGCTTTATAATTCTCATTTTGAAAATTAGTAGCTGTATTTAACGGAATAACCATATTAGAAAAATATCATGGTAGGAAACTTTAATAAAGCAAAAAATTTTTATAAAAGGGCTGAAAAGTCATCTCTTAACTCTAATGATCCAATTGCTATAGTTAAAACAATGATCACTGAATTGCAAAAATCAATGGATAAAGTGATTCTATCAACTGGCATTGATAATCAAAGAGACGTCAGAAGTAAAAATTTTAGTAGATCTCTTGTAATTATTTACACTTTACAAACAACTCTAGATTTTGATGCAAGTGAAAAACTAGCAACAAAACTTTTTCAAATTTATGAATATTGTAGACAACAATTAATTAAATGTTTTAAGGATCAAGTCGTTGATGGTGCTAAGAAAGCAATGAATGCTCTTGAAGACATTTTTGAGACAAAGAGGAAAACTTTAAATGCTTAAGATGGAAGAAAGTTCTGTTAATTCAAGATTAGATAAACTTGAAAAAATTTCAAATCAAATTTCATTACTTATCTCTTCAGGTGATTATGATAAAATTAATCATCTTGATAAAATGAGAAAAAAAATAATCACTGATATGAATGAAAAATATTATCAGTTCAATCAGAATAATAAACGTACTGTCCTTAAATTAATTTCAAAAAATGAAGAAATAATTACACAATTTAAAAACAAAGAAGAAGATGCATTATCTGATTTAATTAATAAAAAAAAATGCACTCAGGCTTATTTAGCAACATTTTAAATTATTTATAATTCATCTGGTGTAACAAAATAATTGACTTTGCAATTTTGAATATTAATTTCACTCCACATATCACAATTAAAACTCATATTTAAAAATGATGATGTTGAAAAATTTGAAATAGCTTTCCTTATATAATCATTATTGTGCATTCCAAAAAAAAAATTCTCAATAGATTCTGACAACAACGGCTCATGAGATATTATTAGAATATTTTTTTTTTCTGCTTCTAACATTAAGGTGTCAAATATATTTTTTCTGGAACTATGATATAGCTCTTCTATAAATCTAATTGTTGGATTAATTTGTAAGGATTCAATTAAGATATCTTTAGTTTGTTTTGTTCTTTTTGCGGGCGAACAAAAAATTTCTTCACAAAAAAAATTTTTCTTTTTTAAGAAATTACTAATTCTTAAGGTATTATCTTTTCCTATATCAGAAATTGACCTGTTAAGATCATTTCCGTCGTAATCTACCCAGTTAGCTTTAGCGTGCCTTATTAATGAAAGGTTAATCATAATTATGGTTTAAATAAATTAGTTTAACTATACTGAAATTATGGAAAAAAATAAAATTAAACTAGCAATCTTTGATGTTAATCAAACAATTTTTAATCTTAAAGAAATTGAAAAGAGATTTAAAAAAAATAAAATTGACCCAAATCTAGTTGATAAATGGTTTAATAATATTCTCAAAGAAGGCTTTTCACTATCTAGTACAAATTCTTTTTTTTCATTTAAAGATATTGCAATTAATGAACTTAAAAGAATTGTTAAGAAAGAAAGGAAAAATCTGAAAATAGTTAACTATTTATTTAACGGCTTTAAAAGTCTAAATGTAAATCCTAAAATTAAGGAAAGCTTTAAAAAATTAAACCAAAATAATATTAAAGTTATTACTTTAACTAATGGTCCAAAAGAAAACTGTTTGTCTCTTCTCAAAAAAAATAAACTGTCAGATCACATTTACAAATGCTTTTCAATAGAAGAAATTAAAACCTGGAAACCAGATCCAAAGGTATACTTATACGTGTCAAAGAAGTTAAATATTAACCCAAAAAATATTATAATGATAGCTGCACACGGTTGGGATATTTTTGGTGCTAAAAGCACCGGAATGAAAACCGGTTATATCAGTAACTATGAATATTTTCTGAATAGTTATTATCCAAAGCCAGACTTTTTAGCCCGAGACTCTCTTGCATTGGTAAATAAGATCATTAATTACTCTTCTTCCACTTAATGGAACAGCCTGCACTTGGTATTTGAGTTTTCGGTCCTTTTGAAGTTTTAGATATTTCATGCATTGCATTAAATAAATCATTAGTTTTTGTATTGATCTCTAGATTCTTCATTTCAGAAAATCTTCCTCTATACTGGAGTTTATTTGCAGCGTTATAACCAAAGAAATCTGGAGTACATACAGCCTTAAATTTTTTTGCAATATTTTGACTTTCATCAATTAAATATGGAAAGTTAAAATTATTCTTAAATGCAAACTCTTGCATTCTTTCAAAGTTATCTTCAGGATAATTAACAATATCATTTGGCATTATTCCAACAGAATTAATACCAATTAATTTCAGTTCTGATGTAGTTATTACCAATTCTTTTATTATTGCTTTCACATATGGACAATGATTGCATATGAAAAAAACTAAAGTTCCATTTTTTCCAGGTATTATTTTAGAACTAACAACTTTATTATCAATATTTTTTAAATTAAATTTTGGCATCTCTTCATCAAAATCACATATAGGTGTATTTAATAAAACTATATCACTCTCCCATTAAATGAAAAAAAACTTCTCTGTTTTTACCAGTTTGTCTATGTTCTAACAAAAAAATACCCTGCCAAACACCTAAAACAACCAATTTATTCTTCACACTTATAGTTAAATTAGTTTGAGTCAATAATGTCTTTAAATGTGCAGGCATATCATCCGGTCCTTCTGTATCATGAAAGTAATCTTTTTCTGGTGCAACCTCGTCTAAAAATTTTCTAATATCCATCAAAACCGTAGAGTCAGCATTTTCTTGTATCAATAGAGAACAACTTGTATGAAGAACAGATAAATTAAGTAGACCATTTACAATTTCAGATTCTTTTACTAAACAATCAATCTTGTTACTGATGTTAAGTATTTCAAATGCTTTTGTCTGAACCTTGATTTTTTCAATAAATTGTTTCAATTTTATTACTTTATTGTTAGTATTTACATCAAAAATAATAATATTACAGCTAGGGGAATATTAGAATGGCAAAAAAAAAAAATCTTAAGATCGATCCAAAAAAAATTAAAAAAGAAGATCTACAGAACGTTTTTTCCAGAGTTTTAGATAAACTAAAATCAAATTAAGTTATGGAAAAAATTTGGATTGAGTGTCAAAAGTGTGGCTCAGTCTTTTGGGTTTTGTCAGATGAATTTGGTAAAATTTATCCAAAAAGAAGAATTGATTATCAAATTTGCGCTGCTTGTGAGAATAGTTTAAGCAAAAATCATAGCTAAATGTTAGATTATTTTCTCTCAATTAAAGAGCAGGTAAGCTCTTACTTTTATATATTTAAATTTTTTATTTATTTCTGCATTGGCTCAATACTTATTTTAATTTTACAAAAAGCCCTCAGTCTATCACGTTTTCTATTTAAAAGATTTAATAAAAACTTTTTTCTAGAGAATATTAAACTCTTTTTAAACTTTATATTATTTGTTTTTATTTCAATTATTCTTGGATGGATAGTTATGATATTAATAATAAAAAAAATTTCTTGGTGAAAAATGCCTTTTAAAACTATAATTCCAAGCTTCTTAATCGGATTTAGCTATACCTTTTTATTATATAATAAAATATATTTTGGTGTTTCATTAGTCGCTGGAATTATACTTCTTTTTTATAACTTAAAATTCACAAAATTTGATTCTAGTTTCCTTGATAAAAAATTAAAAATAACTTTTTTTTTGACAACATTTGTTTTTTTATTATCAACCTTGAATTCAATATTAATTCAAAGATCCTTTCCGGTTATAATATATCTAATCATTTTTATTCTTGCTTCATTCTACCTTTTAATTTTCTTAAAAAACAATGCTCCAATATTTAAAAATATTATAAATTTTTTTACTTTATCAATAGTTATAAATATTCTATTTATTTTTTTTTATAATATTTATAATACTGATTTTGAACATGTAATAGAAATAAAAAGGTTTAAAGGAGTTTTAAATATAATAACAATAGGAGTTATCTTATTACCCTTTTTTAATAATAATAATAAATTTTTTTTACTTTACCTTCCTCTTCTCCCTACCTTATATTTAAGCAACTCCAATTCTCCAATACTTGGTATTATATTTGGTTTAACTTTAATAATTTTATATTATCTAAAAAAAAAATTTAAAATTAAACGCTCATTTTCTTTTATATTTCTAATAACTTTATTGTTATCATCTTTTTTTTTAAGTAAATCTCTTCCTTCAAAATTTGATAAAGATTCAATTAATAATCAAGTTTTTAAAATACCAACTAATCTAATTGATATACATCGACAATATATCTGGGGTTTTAGTTTAAAAAAAATAATAGAAAAACCACTACTAGGATATGGACCTGATACATCAAATTTTATAAATGATAGTCAAATTATTATTGGCCATGAATCAACTGGAACTATGCCATTTATTCCAAGTCATCCTCATAATTTTTTCATAGAATTACTTTTAGACACTGGTTTTACTGGGGCATTATTGTTCTCATTTTTTATTATTTGTCTTAATCTTCAAATCTTTAAATATGCAAATATAAAGGAAAAATATTATTTAATTTTCTTCAATGGTTTTTTTTGGGGTGCTTCTCTCGTGAATTTCTCATTTTGGCTAGGTTGGTGGCAAGCTAGCTATTTTTTTATACTATCTTTAATTTTCTCTCAGATCTTTATAAGAAAAAAATTACTCAACTGAATTCTTAACTTTTTCTAGCTTTTGAAAAAATTCAAATTTTGAAAGTTTTTTAGCAACTTCTATTGCCCCCTTCTCTGTCAAATGTAATGAATCATATTGCAAAACCTCACCAAAAGAATTTGTAATAGGACAACCTTCTGGTTTGCACATTATCTTAATATAATCAATAAACTTTTCATCAAAAAAACTATACAGTTTTTCATTTACTAAACTTGTTTGCAAAGTCGGGTTAAGATAAATAGGATGTTTAGTAAATATTTTTTTAATTTTTTTATAATCTTTTACTCTTGTTAACGGATTATTAATAGATTTATTTCCAAAATATAAAAATTTATCCCCAAACTCCTTTATTAATTTATTATGACTTTCAATTACATATTCTAATTCCCACAAACTCCATTCTGACGCAAACACAACAACATCTGCACTAAAAATAAACTCCTTGTTTTTTTTTGAAATTAAAGCAGGGTTTTCTATACATTTTTGAGTTAGTGGAAGCTTTAATTTTTCAATAATTTTTTTTGTATCTAAAAAAAGGTTTCCACAACCTTTGTTAATTTCCAGTGAACTAATTTCAATTTTTGAAAATTCTTCTAAATTAAATATTGAATTAATTAAATCAGCGCTATTGCTATCACCAACAACTATAAGTTTAATATTATTAGTTTTGTCATTAGTAAATTCTTTGTTTTTTATTAGATTTTTATTTTTCCAAACATATAAGTCCCTTTCTAGTTTTTTATCAATTGATAAAAGATCATTTGCAAGTTTAGGAAACCTATTCGCAAAACCATCTTTTTTATCAACTATAAAGTTTATTGATAAAAATATAATTATAACTGCAATTATAAAACCTAAAAAATATTTCAATTTTATTGCCTTTGATCTAAACTTTTTTTCTATTATGAAGTACGAAATAACTGATAAAAATATTGTTAAAATTATAGACTCAAACTTATCGAAATTATTAATTGTTGGCTTTAAAGTCCTGTAAAAAGCAAAAATAGGAAAATGCCATAAATACACGGAATAACTTATCAAGCCGGTACCAACAAAAATTTTCAAACTCAATAGTTTACTAATGTAATTATTTTTAGAAGAAAAAAATATTATTAAAGCAGTACCCACTACTGGAATTAAAGTCTTATAATTTGGATAAGGCAAGCTATCATTATAGAAAAGGATAGAAAAAAATATTAACGAAATACCGGCTAATGTTAGAATATTTGATAAATAAAATTCCTTATTTATTCTAGCTTTAAGATTCATGTATGCTAACAATGAACCAGTTAATAATTCCCAAAACCTAGAAAATGGGTGAAAAAAATTTAATTCAGGATTAAGGTTACTGAAAATATTTGAAAAAAAAAAAACTCACCAAAAAAAGAAGTGTCAGGATTTTTATTAAAAGATTCTGATGAAATTTAAACAAAAGAAAAACTATTATTGGAAAAAAGAGATAAAACTGTTCCTCTATAGCCAAACTCCAGGTGTGAAGCAGTGGTTTTAATAAAGAACTTTCAGCACCATATTCTGTGGCAACTGAATAAAAAAAGAAATTTGAAAAAAAGAAAATTGAAGAAATAATACTATCAATATATTCATGAAAATTATTTGGAAGTAAAATATAAAAAGCAATAGGACAAGATATTAACAAAACAACAAAAAGCATCGGCAAAATTCTTCTTGCTCTTCTTTCATAAAAATTAGCAAAATTAAAATTTTTGTTTTGGAGTAATTCTGAAAAAATTATATTAGAAATGAGATAACCACTTATAACAAAAAATATATCAACACCTACAAATCCCCCTGTAAATAATATTTTGTCAAAAAAACTTAGTTCTGCATGATAAAGCAAAATACTAATAACTGAAATTGCTCTTAAACCATCAATTTCTGGCCTGTATTTAAGTTGAGAGTTGGTCATCATTAACTAATTATAAGAATAAAATAATTATGTAAAATTATATATTTAAACTTTTTTTTAAATCTTAAAATTTTTACTCAAATTCAATGGTTCCTGGAGGCTTGGAAGTAAAGTCATAGCAAACACGGTTAATACCTTTCACTTTATTAATAATTTCATTTGAACATTTTTCTAAAAATTCATTCGAAAATTTAAATGCTTCAGCAGTCATTCCATCAACTGATGTTACTGCTCTTAAAACACAAATTTTTTCGTATGTTCTGTTATCGCCCATTACGCCAACTGATCTTACAGGAAGCAAAACACAAAAAGCTTGCCAAATTTTATCATACAGTCCATATTCTTTAATTAAATTTATAAAAATATGATCAGCATCTTTAATTATTTTTATATTTTTCGAGTTTATTTCTCCCAGAACTCTAATACCAAGACCTGGTCCAGGAAAAGGATGTCTTTTAACAAAGTCATTACTAATTTTCAACTGCTTCCCCAACTCTCGTACTTCATCTTTGAATAATTCTCGGAGAGGTTCAAGTAATTTGAATTTCATTTTCTTAGGTAAGCCACCTACATTATGATGGGATTTTATTGTAACAGATGATTTTCCAACTTTTGACATTGATTCTATAACATCTGGATACAAAGTTCCTTGAGCTAAAAATTTGATTTTATGTGATTTTTTGGAATAGTTTTCAAAAACTTTAATAAATTGTTTACCAATGATTTTTCTTTTTTTTTCAGGGTTGGTAACTCCTTGTAATTTTTTAAAAAATATTTTTGAACTATTAATTATATCTAATGGAATATTAAAATTTTTTTTAAATAGCTTTTTTATATTGTCTACTTCATTTTTTCTCATTAACCCTGTGTCAACAAAAACACACTGAATCTGTTTTCCAATAGCTGCATGTATTAAAACTGCAGTCACAGTAGAATCAACCCCCCCAGACAAAGCACAAAGAACTTTATTTTTCCCAACTATATTTCTAATTTCTGTAATCATTTGACTTTTAAAATCCTTCATATTCCAAATACATTTACAATTGCAAATATGAAATGTGAAATTTTTTAATAGTTCTGTCCCTTTATGAGTATGAATGACTTCTGGATGAAACTGGACACCAAAAATATTTTTTTTTTTATTCTGTATTATTGCGGCTTCACAATTCTCACTACTTGCTAAAATTTCAAAATTTTTTGGAATCTTAATTACATTATCACTATGACTCATCCATACTTGGTAAGTTTTTTTGGGACTATAAAAGTTGTTGAAAAGAATTGATTTTTTCATAATTGTAATTTTTGTTTTTCCAAACTCTCTCTCTTTAGAAAATCTTACTGTTCCTCCCAAATCTCTGCAAAGTAACTGAAGGCCATAACAAATACCTAAAACTGGTAAATTTAAGTCATAAATAAATTTTGGAATTTTTGGTGAATTAGTTTCGTCCACTGAACTCGGACCACCTGAAAGAATAATACCCTTCACTTCATTAGTTTTAGGCAGTTTTTTTTTTTGAAGCAACTCAAATGGAATTATTTCACTAAACACTCCAAAGTCCCTAATTCTTCTTGCAATAAGTTTTGTTACTTGTGAACCAAAATCAATAATTAATATTCTTTGCTTCATTTATTAATCTGATAATTAGGAGACTCGCGTGTAATTGATACTCCATGAACATGACTTTCATTAAGCCCTGCTGATGTAATTTTTAATATTTTTGTATTTGCTTTAAATTTCTCTAAATTATTGTTTCCTGTATAACCCATTGATGATTTTAATCCTCCAATCAACTGCTCAATTACTTTCTCTACAGGCCCTCTGTATGGTACTCTTCCTTCAACACCCTCGGGAACAAATTTATCTATCTGTTCAATCTCCTCTTGGAAATACCTATCCGCTGAACCTCTACCCATTGCAGCTAAAGAGCCCATTCCTCTGTAAGACTTATATGTTCTTCCATTAGATAAAAAAAATTCTCCTGGTGACTCATCAGTTCCTGCAAATAATGAACCTATCATCACTGTATCAGCACCAAAGGCGATGGCCTTAGCAATATCCCCGGAAAATTTTATTCCACCATCAGAAATAATAGGGATTTTATTTTTTTTAGCAATTTTATATGTTTCTTGAATAGCATAGAGTTGAGGCACACCTACACCTGCAATGATTCTAGTTGTACATATAGAACCAGGTCCTATTCCAACTTTTAACGCATCAGCACCAGCTTTAATTAAATCCTTCGCTGCTTCTGAAGTAGCAATATTACCAACTATAACAGGTAATTCAGGGTATTTTTTCTTAATTAATTTTAATGTATTAATAACGTTTTCAGAATGTCCATGTGCTGTATCTATAACAACAACATCAACTCCAACTTTTTTTAGACTTTCAACACGCTCTAAACCTTGTTGTTTTCCAACCCCAACAGCAGCCCCAACAAGCAATCTTCCCATATCATCTTTTGACGCATTAGGAAATTTTTCGGCTTTTTCAATATCTTTCACGGTTATTAAACCTATACATTTAAACTTTTTGTCAACAACAACTAACTTTTCAATTCTATGTTTATGAAGGAGTTTTTGAGCCTCATCCATAGAGATATTTTCTGAAACTGTAATAAGGTTTTCTTTTGTCATTAAATATTCAACTTCTTGTTTTAAATTTTTTGCAAATCTAATGTCTCTATTTGTCAGAATGCCTCTTAGTTTCCCACTATTTTCTTCAACAACTGGTATACCAGAAATATTGTGCTTTTCCTTAATTCTGAGTGCTTCTGATAAGAGATTATTAGGGCTAATAGTAACAGGGTTAACCACCATACCAGACTCAAAGCGTTTTACTTTGTTAACTTCATCTGATTGTTTCAAAATATCTAAGTTTTTATGAATAATTCCAATACCACCCATTTGAGCAATTTTAATAGCTAATGATGATTCTGTAACTGTATCCATGGCAGCTGAAATCAATGGAATTTTTAGCTTTATTTTTCGAGTAAGGTGGGTTGAAACATTTGTATTCTTTGGTTTAATAGATGATTTTGAAGGAACTATTAATACATCATCAAATGTTAATGCTTCGTTTAAAATCTTCATAGAATAATTTAAACCAAAGAGTAAAGTTTTTAAACAAATAAATTCAAATTATTTTTTTTTTGCAATTAAATAGGTCTCGGGTGATTCATCTCTAGAAGCATTAGGTTTAAAATATTTTATTGAATCAAGAGAGTTCTTCATTTTTTTAAGCAATTCACCTTGTGCACCACCCTGAAAAATTTTCAAAACTAAATGTCCATCACTTTCTAAGATATAATCAGATAACTCAAGAACATTTTCAATTAAACTAATTATCCTAAGATGATCAATTTGTTTATTTCCCGATGAATTTGGTGACATGTCACTTAAAATTAAATCAACTTTGTTATTTTCAAAAAAGCTTTTTATATAATTATTTACACTTTTCTCAAAAATATCACCTTGATGGAAATTAATTCCTTTGATTTCATCTATTTTAATTTTGTCTATACCCAACACTTTTGGGTTATTGTTTGACAATTTTCTAATAACTTGAAGCCAGCCTCCTGGTGCACAACCTAAATCAAGAATTTTTTTTTTTGAACTAAGTAAATCAAACCTTTCATTTATTTGTATCAATTTATAGGATGATCTAGACCGGTAACCTTCTTTTTTCGACCTTAATACATATTCATCATTAAAATGACGATTCAACCATTTTGCGCTTTCTTTTTTATGTTTTTTTTTTAATTTTATTCTCATTTTAATTATAATTCTTCAATGATTGCATCTCTTAAACCTTTCTGAGTAACTATTAATTTTTTAAACGGAATTATTTTAATAATTTCCGACATTATTTTTATTCCATTACTAAATAATTTGTATTTTTCTCTCACACAAGGGTGGTTTCTCAATTCATTCTGACTCATATTCTCAACTTTTTTTAAGGTTTTCACAACATTTTCATAATTCATTTCAAAACCCTCAACCTTCTTTGGATCATAAAAGGGTAATTCCTGAAAAATTGAACATAGAGTTGTTACAGTACTACAAGAACCAATAGCAGTTAAAACATTCAAATTTATAACATCATATGAATTAAAAAAAATTCTTAGATGATCTTGAAGTTTTTTTTTTATGTAATCATCACCAAATATTTCAACTTTTTCAGGGAAATTAATTACTCCATAAGAAATCGATTTTGTATAGAAATCTAATGACTTAGTTTTAAAAAATGTTGTTTCTGTACTACCACCCCCAATATCAAATAAAAAACCATCACTAATCCCTTTGAGGTATTTTTTACAACTTATTAGACAAAGTCTTGCCTCTTCATCAGATGAAATAATATCTATTTTAAGATTAATATCATCCTCAGCTATTTTTAATAGAAATTCAGGATTCGATACAGATCGGCAAGCCTCTGTTGCTACACACCTATAATTTGAGACATCAAATTGATCAATTTTTTTTCTATATAATCTCAGACATTCAAGAGTTTTAGAAATATTTTTTTTTGTAAATTCACTATTATAAGATAAATTTTTAATTAAATTAGTTGGAGTTGACCTGTTATAGAAAATTTTTATAAAATTCTCATTTTTTTCTGCTATAAGTAATCTACAATTGTGACTCCCTATGTCTATGGCTCCAAATATGTTCTTTTTTTTCAATATAGCAAGACTTTATAAGTTATAGTTTTATATTATAAATTATAGAATATTAAATCAACAAACTACCATTTATAAAGTTATGAAAATAATTATTACGATTATAATACTTTTTAGCTTATCAATTATTTTTTTTTTTAAAGAAAATAATAATAAATCTGAATTAACACCTACTGTAAGAATTGAAAAAGAGGTGCTTGTAAAAAAAATCAAAGAACAAAATTTTAGAAAAACCCTAAATTTAAGTGGTTTTACTGAAGCATCAAGAATAGTAGTTCTTAAGTCCCAAGTAGAAGGTAAAGTAAGTAGTAAATATTTTAAGAAAGGGAAACTTTATTATGCTGGTGACCAATTAGTTTTAATTGATCCAGAAGACAAAGTAGCAAAATTAAAAGAGATGGAAGCTCTTTTAACACAGAGAAAAAAAGAATACGAAGTTGCTGAAAACTTATTTAAAAAAGGATTTAGATCTGAAGTAAAACTAAGTGAATCAAGAACAAATTTTGAAAAAGCTCTTGCACTATTTGAAAAAAGCCAGGTAAATCTAAATAATACAAAAATTTCATTGCCATTTGATAGTATTATTGAGGAAAGCTATGTTGAATTAGGAGATTATGTAAAAAAAGGTGACCCCATAGCAAAGATTGTAGATCTTGATCCAATATATATTAATATCAATGTTACAGAGAATGAGATAGAGAATATTTCAAAGAATAAAGAAGCTAATGTTTCTATTTTAGGTCAGGAATATAAAGGTTTTGTAAGTTTTATAGCAAAAACAGCTGATCCTCAAACACGAAATTTTAAGCTTCAGGTTCAGGTATCTAATCTTCAAAACAAGATTGTTAGTGGTTTGTCTTCAGAAATAAAAATTGAAATAAAAGATGAATCTGCGTTTTTTATTCCTTCCTCACTAATTAGTCTGAATAATGATGGAGTTTTGGGCATAAAAATTATAAATAAAAAAAGAGTTGATTTCATTCCAATAGATATTTTGAGTGATACTGGAAGTGGGTATTGGATTAGGACAAATAGTAATGAACAAAAAAAAGAAATTTTAATTATTTCTCAAGGTAGTGAATATGTTGTTGTTGATGAAGAAGTAACATACAAATTAGAGGAAAATGATTGATAAATTACTAAACTCTTCTAAATTGATCCTTACAATTTTATGTTTTTCTGTTGCTTTTGGTTTTTATCAATACAATACATTACCAAAAGAGTCCGATCCAGATATTAGTTTGCCAGTAATCTATATATTATTGGCTCACAAAGGAATTTCTCCGTTTGATTCTGAAAGGCTTCTCATAAAACCATTAGAAAAAGAAATTAAAAATATCGAAGGGCTTAAAAAACTTTCTTCAACCTCCTATCAAGGCGGAGGAAATATAGTTTTAGAATTTGATGCAGGTTTTAATTCTGAAAAAGCTTTGTCTGATACAAGAGAAAAAATTGACCTTATTAAAAGTAACCTCCCAGATGATTCAGAGGAGCCTAGAATATTTGAAGTAAACCTTTCACGTTTCCCAGTTCTAGCTGTTGCAATTTCAGGAGAGGTAGATGAAAGAGTTTTGAATAAGGTTGCAAAAAAATTGAAAGAAGAATTTGAAGCAATATCAGAAGTTTTAGAAGTTAAGACTTTAGGTGATAACGAAAGACTAATTGAAGTTATTGTTAATCCAAGAATTGTTGAGACATATGGATTAACTAGTAAAGATGTAATTTCTTCAATATCTAATAGTAATTTAATGATTGCAGCCGGAACACTAAGTAATAATAAAGGAAGTTTTAATGTACAAGTCCCTGGGCTTATAGAAGATAGGAAAGATTTATTGAACATACCTATAAAAACAGATAATGAATCTGTGATTACTTTGGGTGACGTTTCTCAAGTAAGAGACACATTTAAAGAAAAAGTTGGTTTTGCAAGAAATAATGGTGAACGAGCAATAATATTAGAGATTTCAAAAAGAACTGGTGAAAATATTATTGATGTAATTAATAAAATTAAGACTCTTGTCTTAGAGAGTAAAAATATTCCAAAACATATCAACATTGAATTTTTTCAAGATGAATCTGAAAAAATTATTTCAAAAGTTAATGATCTCGAGAATAATGTAATTCTAGCTACCATAATTGTATTTATAGTAATCTTCATTTTCATGGGTTGGAAATCATCTATTTTAGTAAGTATTTCAATTCCATTTTCATTTTTAATGTCAATGATAATTTTATCATTCTTCGATGTAACAATAAATGTTGTTGTTTTATTTTCATTAATACTGTCTGTGGGTATTCTCATTGATGGAGCTATTATTGTAGTTGAATATGCTAACAGAAGATCAAGTGAAGGATTATCGAAGGACAAAGTCTTTATCTTATCAGCAAAAAAAATGTTAATACCTGTTCTTGCATCAACTTCAACAACTTTGGCAGCTTTTTTTCCATTAATTTTTTGGCCAGGAATAGCTGGAGAATTTATGTTTTTTTTACCAGTTACTCTTTTAGCGGTTTTGACTTCGTCTCTATTGATGGCAATAATTTTTATACCTGTAATTGGAAAAGTTTTTGGAAATGATAAGCCATCTCAAAAAGAAGTCGAAAATCTTACACTTTTAGAAAAAGGTGATCTTTCAAAAGTTAAAGGACTTCAAGGAAAGTATTTAACAATTATGGAATATAGCTTAGATAATCCTAAAAAATTAATTTTACTATCACTAGCATTGCTTTTTTTTATTCAAACATTTTACCTGAAATTTGGAAAAGGTTTTGAGTTCTTTCCACCAATTGAACCTGATTATGCAGAAATAGTTATTCATGCACGAGGAAATTTTTCAGCAATTGAAAAAGATAAAATTGTCAAAGAGATTGAGAATGAGATTATTAAAAATAACTTCATAAAAAATATTTATTCTCGAAGTGGAGTTGTCAAAGGAGAAAGAAGAAGTGAATCAGAGGACGTTATAGGTTCTATTAAAATTGAATTAGTTGACTGGGATATTAGACCAAAATCAAACATTATTATTGAACAATTAAAAATTGATACCAGAAAATTCTCTGGGCTTTACATTGAGTTTGTTGAAAAACAAGACGGTCCCCCTAAAGATAAAGATATTGAAATTGAAATTATGAATAATGAACAAGTTTTTCTTTTGAATGATACTTTTAAACTTTATAATTTTTTAAAAAATAAATCATGGGTCAAAAACATTGATACTGACCTATCTGTTCCTGGAATTGAATGGGAACTTCAAATTGATAGAATCAAAGCCAAACAACATGGGGTTGATTTCGAATTAATTGGAAATTCTATTCAAATGCTTACTCATGGTTTAAAGGTAACAGATTTTATGCCCAAAGATAGTAATGAAGAGGTTGATATTGTAATAAAATATGCAAAAGAATCTAGAACACTTGATGAGCTTGATAAAATATTGGTTGAGGGAAAAAATGGCCCGGTTGCTTTAAGTCTCTTTGTTGAAAGGAAACCTCAAAAAAAAACAGGAAATATTTCTAGGTACAACCTTACTAGATCCAAGAATATTAAATTTGATGTAGCTGAAGGAGAATTATCAAGCAATAAAATAAATGAAATTAAAAAATGGTTAAAAATAAGTGACTTAACTTCCAGGATTCTATTTACAGGTCAAGAAGAAGATCAGAATGAAGCAAAAAATTTTCTTATAAAAGCTTTTTTTATAGCAATTTTTTTAATCACTATTATTTTAATTGCAACATTTAATAGCTTTTATTTTTGTTTTATAATTCTATCAGCAATTATATTTTCAACTATTGGTGTTATGATTGGTTTATTAATTTCAGGAAAACCGTTTGGAATTATTATGAGTGGAATAGGTGTGATTGCCTTAGCTGGAATAGTTGTTAATAATAATATTGTTTTATTAGATACTTATAAAGGTTTGAGGGAAAAAGGAGAGAAAATAAAAACTGCAATCCTGAGAACTGGTGTTCAAAGGTTACGTCCAGTTCTTCTCACAACACTTACAACATTCTTTGGTTTAGTGCCAATGGCAATTGGTTTAAACATAAATTTCATAGAAATGGGGATAAATATTAATAGTCCAAGTTCTCAGTGGTGGCTTCAGTTGTCTAATGCAATTGTGTTTGGGGTAATGTTTTCTTTTATTTTAACATTAGTTGTCACACCCTGTCTGATAATTATTGGTGAAAAAACAAAATTATTTAAGTCTTCTTGAAATTAAATATCGCAAATGGAATGCTTGCGTAATAACCAAAAATTACAAAAATCATTGCAAGCCAAAAATCTGTTAATAAAACAGATAAAAAACTAGCAAAAAGAATTATTACCAAAGGTAATAACTTTTTTTCAAACTTTATACCCTTCATTGAATATGTAGGAATATTCGAGATCATTAAAATTGAAGGTATTATTAGATAAAACTTAATAAAATAATCACTTATAAAAAAATCAATGTTAAATCTAAAATTTAACATTAATGGAAGTAAAGTTAAACCTGCTGCCGCAGGTGTAGATATTCCAGTAAAAAATTTGATTTTTTTTTCTGTTGTTTGCTTCTCATAGGACAATATATTAAACTTTGCAAGCCTTGAAGAAGAACAAATAACATAAAAAATTACCATTGCCCACACACCATCAATAGACAGAGACTCTGACCATAAATAAACAATTACCGCAGGAGCTACACCAAAGCTTACCAAATCAGACAAAGAGTCGAGTTCAACTCCAAAGTTTGAGTTAGCATTTAAAAGCCTTGCTATTTTTCCGTCAATATTATCTAAAAAGGAAGAAAAAACAACTAATGAAACAGCAATTTGCCAATTCCCATTTATAGCAAACTTTAACGCTGTTAAACCCAGTGTAAGTGAGATATATGTAAACAAATTAGGCAATAAACTTCGTAAAGATAATTTTTTCATCTATTTTATCTATTTTGTGTTGTTGGTTTTAAATTCAGTTAGAACAGTTTCTCCAGCTATAGATATTTGGCCAGGAAAAACTTTGGGTTTAAGTGATTTTGGGAAATAAACATCTACTCTACTCCCAAATCTAATTAAACCAAATCTATCCCCAATCTCCACAGATTGATTTTCTGTTAGATCACATTTTATTCTTCTAGCAATAAGACCAGCAATCTGAACAACATAAACATACTTACCTTCAGAAACTTCAATTTTAATTATCATTCGTTCGTTATCCTCACTTGCTTTATCAAGTGATGCATTCAAAAATATTCCTGGTATATATTTAAGCCATACGATTTTCCCTGATATTGGAATTCTATTTACATGAACATTAAATACATTCATAAAAATGGAAACTTTACACATTTCATCATTCTCTAAATCACTAAAGTTTTTTGGACTTTTACAGATATCAACTGTTAAAATTTTTCCATCAGCTGGAGATATTAAAATATTTTTTTGCTTTGGTATCACTCTCTCTGGATCTCTAAAAAAATATACACACCAAATTGTTAAAATTACACCAATCCATCCCAAAAAATCTGAGAAAATTGATAATAGAAAAGAAACAATTATAAATATTATTATAAAAGGATATCCAGCAGAATTAATTGGTGGAAAAAAATTTTTCAAACTATCAATTTCATTAAAAATTTTTTTTATTATTGATACTAATTCATCTTTCATAATGTAAATTTACTTCTTTTTGATATTAGGAATATTAAAAACTTGGCCTGGAAAAATTAAATTTGGGTTTGAAATTATCTTTATATTATTTTTATAAATTTCTGAATATAGAATACCACCTCCAAGTGTTTTACGGGCTATTCTCCATAAACTATTTCCTTCAACAACTTTAATTTCTCTTTTAACCAAAAACTTTGTTTTTATTTTTTTTTCAAAAATAGACGTTTTAATTTTTATAGTTTCATTATTTATTAAAGTTGTAATCATTATATTGTGAGGTGTAAAACTTATGTCATTATGTTCAAAGAACCATGATCCGTTCTCATTACTTATTACTTCTCCCAAAAATTCACCTGATAGAAATATTTTAATTACACTATTTGGAGTAGCTCTACCTAAAACTTTTAATTTATTTTTTTTTAAGTGTTCAACTGTATCAAGAGCTAGACCAGAAATTTGATTATCATTATTCAAAATTTCAATTCCTGAATTATCTTCATAAGAATATCTAAAAACTTTAGAGCTTTCTTTTTTATCTGTTTTATTAATTATTATAATATTCTCAGCCGATACAAATTCTTGGTTCTCATCAATATATTTCAGGTTTAGTCTTTTTACCCCTTCAGTTAATGGTTCATCACTTAACCAAACCCAATCTCCATGAGTGTCTGAAATTACCTCAGCTAATTTCTCGTTTCCATCATAAATTTCAACTTTAATTAGCGGTATTGTTTTTCCAGCAATCACAACATTTCCACTTGGATCTAGCCTAACAATATCAAAATTTAACTTAATGTTGGAGGAAGTATCAAATTCGGAATTTAAATTATCAATTTTCTCATCTGTTTCATTTGAATTTGTTTTTGATACAAATTCTGGTACATTAGAAATTGGAATAATCAAATATACTATTACAGCTAAAGAGATCAAAGATGATAGTAATAAAATTTCTTTTTTCATTTTAGTTAAATCATTATATTTTTATAATATAACGGAATTTCCTTTTTCCACCATATTTATTTTTATGACATTGAACATTGGAGTTTTTTTAGGATCAAATACAGGGAGTGAAGCTTCCAATATAAATATTGTTAACGAATTTTCAGATTGGTTTTCTGAACAAAATTATAATTTAATTTTTGGTGGAACTGAAACAGGTTTAATGATGCATTTAGTTAAGAGAATAAAAAAAAAAAACCTCAGAATTACTAGTATTTTCACAAAAGGTTTATATGAAAAATCCAAGAATCAAAAATACTTTACAGAATTAATTATCACAAATAATTCAGATTCTAGAGATTTGATGTTTGCAAAAAAGTCTGATATCTTGATCGCTTTTCCCGGTGGCATTGGAACATGCACAGAAGTTCTAAATATTGTTAATAAAAATCTACTAAATGAAATGAATAAAAAAATCTTCTTAATTAATGATTCAAACTTCTGGAATCCATTTAAAAATTTATTAGATCATTTAGTTTCAAATAAATTTGCTAATAAAAATTTAATTAATAAAAACTTAAAAATTTGTAACTTAAAAAAATTTAAAAAGGAATTGTTGAAGATTGATGCCTAAAATTAAAGTAAAAACTTCAATTGTTGATATTTCTGGTGACGAAATGGCAAATGTTATATGGGGGAAAATTAAAACTGATCTAATCTTACCTTTTCTTGATATAAATTTATTGACCTTTGATTTAGGAATAGTTAACAGAGACAAAACTAATGACACAGTCACAAGTGAGGCAGCAAAAGCAATTAAGAAACATAAAACTGGAGTTAAATGTGCTACGATTACACCAGATGATAAAAGAGTTATAGAATACAATTTAAAAAAAAAGTATCCATCTCCTAATGGAACAATAAGAAATATTCTTAGTGGAACAATTTTCAGAGAACCAATCATAATTAATAATATCCCAAAATTTGTTCCTCACTGGGATCAACCTGTAGTTTTAGCAAGGCATGCATTTGGTGATATATATAAATCAAAAGAGATTGAAATTAAAAAAAAGGGAAAGGTTTTTTTGAAATATGAAAGTGATGATAAAAAAGAAGTTGTTGAAAAAGAAGTTTATAACTATAAATCTTCCGGTGTTGCTTTAAGTTACTTTAATGTTGATGACTCTATTATAGATTTTGCAAAGTCTTGTTTTCATTATTCACTCAAAAGAAAATTACCTTTATTTTTGTCAACAAAAAATACGATCCTACAAAAATATGACGAAAGATTTAAAAATGTTTTTGATTCTTTATACAAAAAAGAATTTAAAAAAAAATTTGATAAAAAAAAAATTTCATATCAACACAGATTAATCGACGATATGGTTGCTTGTATGATGAAATGGAGTGGAGGGTTTCTATGGGCATGCAAAAATTATGATGGTGATGTCATGTCTGATTTAATTGCACAAGGTTATGGTTCATTGGGTTTAATGACCTCAGAACTTCAAAGTTCTGATGGAAAAGTTCTAGAGACTGAAGCTGCTCATGGAACAGTGACAAGTCATTACAGACAACATAAAAAAGGTTTAGATACATCAACAAACCCTATTGCATCAATTTTTGCTTGGACCAGAGGATTAACTCACCTCTCTAATATTGATAAGAATGATGCACTTAAAAAGTTTGCGACAAATCTCGAAAAAATTTGTATCAAAACGGTGCAAAATGGAAAAATGACAAAGGATTTAGCATTAATGGTTGGCCCTGATCAAAAATGGATAAATACAAATGAATTTTTTTTAATTCTAAAAAAAGAACTTTCATCTTTAAATTAGGCCTATTAAAAAATTCTTGATTTCTTTTAAATCTTTTGAATAAGGTGCTCCACCTTGTGCTAAATCTTCTCTCCCACCTCCACCTTTTCCGTCAAGGAAGCTTGTTAATTTTTTTAATACCTCAAGAGCATTATAATTTTTAACTAAATCTTTAGTTACTGAAACAACAATAGAAAGTTTTTTATTTTTCTCTGTCATTAAAATAATTATTCCGGAAGGAAAATTTTTTTTTATCAAATCAGAAATATTTTTTAGCTCTTTTGGATTTCCCTCTATTAGATCAAAATATAACGAAATATTTTTTAACTCAATTATTTTTTCCTTTGAGTAAGTAACCTTTTTTAAACCACTCTCTTTTTTTAATCTATTCAAATCACTTTGTAGATTAATTACTTTATCCTTGATATTAAAATCTGTTGCTTTTAGTAAATACTTGACATCATCAAGTAATTTTATCTTATCGTATACATATTTATGAGCTTCAATTCCAGTTACAGCCTCAATTCTTCTGATTCCAGATGAAATGGATGTATCAGATAATATCTTAAATGAACCTATTTGACCGGTTGAATCTACATGAATTCCACCACATAATTCTGATGAGTTTAATATATTTTCTTTATCTTTTTTCAAAAATGATATGACTCTTACTTTTTCAGGATATTTTTCACCAAATAACGCTATCGCTCCATTCTTTAAAGCATCTTTTACAGGCAGATAATTTTCATCTTTTAACAAATTGGATTGAATTGTTTTATTAACTAATTCCTCAACCTTGTGAATTTGATCATTGGTTAAAGGACGACTGTAAGAAAAATCAAATCTCAATTTTTTATCATTCACGAGTGATCCTTTTTGACTCACATGATCCCCTAAAGTTATTCTCAATGATTCATGTAAAAGGTGTGTTGCTGAATGATTATTTCTTATTTTATTTCTTCTTTCTTCATCAACGAGTAATTTAAAATTATCACCAATAGAAAGTTCAATACATCGGCTAGAGCTTTTTATTAAGTGAAGAAAGATTTCCCCGTCTGCTTTTTTTGTGTCAATGACATCACAAACATAATCTCCTTTCATGTTAACTATCTTACCTTTATCACCAACTTGTCCACCGGACTCAGCATAAAATGATGTGTCATTAAATATTAAAATAATATCATCTTCCTTTAATGATATTTTTTTTTTAATTTTCCATTATGAATAATGCATTCTAATTCAGAAGTTGTTGAGCTTTTTTGATATCCCAAAAATTTAGTTGGGTTTAATTTATTTCTTAAATTTAAAAAGATTGCATCTGATTGATTTACTTTATTTCCAACCCATGTTGATTTTTGCTTTATTCTATTCTCATTTACAATCTGTTCATATTTTTTTAAATCTAGATTTATATTTTTTTCAACTAAAATATTCTTTGTCACATCAATTGGAAATCCATAGGTATCGTATAATTTAAAAGCTATATCAGATGGAAAATTATTATTTTTTAATTTACTAATCTCTTTTTCTAAAAGAGAAAGTCCCGTATCAAGAGTTTCTAAAAACTTTTCTTCCTCATTTTTCAAATTCTCTTTGATAAAATTTAAAGCTTTCTCAAGTTCGAAATAAATTTTTGAATATTTTTGAACAACTTTATCTGCAATTTTATACAAGAGCATTTCACCAGGTTTAATTTTATTTACCTGTATTATTGCCCTCCTTATTATTCTTCTTAAAACATAGCCTCTACCTTCGTTTGAAGGTAATATGCCTTCAGACATTAACATGCATATAGCTTTTATATGATCAGAAATTATCCTAAATTGTGTCAGATTGCCTTTATTTAATTCAATATTAAATATTTTTTCAATTTCAGAAAAAACAAATTTAAATAAGTCAGTTTCATAGTTATTACTTTTACCTGATAAAACAGCTGTTATTCTCTCTAAACCCATTCCTGTATCAATACATTTAGTTGACAAATCTTTTAACTCTTTCTCTGTTTTTAGAAATTCCATAAAAACAAGGTTCCAAATTTCAACATATCTTTCTCCATCCTGATTAATTGTACCAGGTAGCCCACCAGTTAAAGTTTGACCATTATCAAAAAAAATTTCACTGCAATAACCGCAGGGGCCAAGTTCACCCATTGCCCAAAAGTTATCTTCATTATCGATACCTATTATTTTATCATCAGAAAAACCAGAAATTTTTTTCCAGATTTTTTGTGAATGATTGTCATTCTTGTGATGGGTAATAAATAATTTATTTTTTGGAATTTCTAGCTCATCAACTAAAAATTTCCATGCAATTTCTATTGCTTCACTCTTAAAATAACCACCAAATGAAAAATTACCAAGCATCTCAAAAAAAGTATGGTGTCTCGGAGTTAAACCAACATTTTCAAGATCATTGTGCTTACCTCCTGCCCGCAAACATTTTTGAACAGTAATAATATTTTCTTTAGTTGGTTTTAATTGTCCTGTAAAAAAATTCTTAAACTGAACCATCCCTGAATTTGTAAATAATAATGATGGATCATCTTTTGGAATTAATGGTGATGAAGGTAATTCTGTATGATTTTTTTTTTTAAAAAAGTTAAGAAACTTTTTTCTAATTTCAAAAGATATTTCTGATCTATTATTCATTTATGCAATCATTATAAAAATAATTGCACTAATTAATCAACTTTGATTTCTTTTTTAACTGATTCCTGATTTATTTCTTTTTCAATTGATTCTTGATTTATTTCCTCTTCATTTAAATCAATTTTACTTTTAGATCTAATTGATTCTTCAATTTTATCTGCAATTTCTATATTGTCTTTTAAAAATGATTTTGCATTTTCTCTTCCTTGACCAATCCTATCACCATTATATGAGTACCATGCACCCGATTTCTCAACTATACCCATATTAGAAGCGGTATCTAATATTTCTCCGGTTTTTGAAATTCCTTCGCCGTACATTATGTCAAATTCTACAGTTTTAAAAGGAGGAGCTAATTTATTTTTTACAATTTTTACTCGAGTCTGATTCCCTACAACTTCATCTCTGTCTTTAATTGCACCAATTCTTCTAATATCCATTCTTACTGAAGCATAAAATTTCAATGCGTTTCCCCCAGTAGTAGTTTCTGGGTTACCAAACATCACTCCAATCTTCTGTCTTATTTGATTTATAAATATCACCAAAGATTGAGACCGAGAAATTGATCCTGTTAATTTCCTGAGTGCTTGACTCATCAATCTTGCATGAAGGCCCATATGAGAATCGCCCATATCTCCCTCAATCTCTGCTCGAGGAACCAATGCTGCCACTGAATCAATAACAAGAACATCAATGGCATTAGAGTTTACTAGGGTATCAGCAATTTCAAGTGCTTGCTCACCATTATCCGGTTGAGAGATGAGCATTTCATCGGTGTTGACGCCTAATTTTTTTGCATAAACTGGGTCTAATGCATGTTCTGCATCAATAAATGCACACGTACCTTTTAATTTTTGCGCTTCGGCGATTACATGAAGGGCTAATGTTGTTTTGCCAGAACTTTCTGGTCCATAGATTTCTACAATTCTTCCTTTTGGTAACCCACCAATTCCTAGAGCAACATCCAAACCAAGAGAACCTGATGGTATAGAGTCAATCTCAACAACTTCTCTTTCACCAAGTTTCATGACTGAACCCTTACCAAAGTTTCTCTCAATTTGAGAAATTGTTGATTCAAGTGATTTAATTTTATCCATAAATGTTCTATTAATGTTCTATTATCACCATCATAACATTAAACTTTTACTAATCAATAAAAATTTAATATTCTTTTTCTTTGTAAACTTTTTCAAATTTTTCATGCATTTCCTGAGCTTCTATTGACAATGTTGCTATTGGTCTTGCTATGAGTCTAGCAATTGAAATAGGGTTATTTGTTTCTTCACAATAACCATACGTTCCATCTTCTATTCTTCTAAGAGCTTTGTCAATTTTACTTAAAAGCTTTCTTTCTCTATCTCTTGTCCTTAATTCTAAGCTTCTCTCTGATTCAATTGAAGCACGGTCAGCATTATCTGGTTTATTGGATGATTCTTCTTTTAAATTATCAATTGTGTTTAACGACTCACGAAGAATTTCTTTTTTCCATTCAAGCAATAGATTCTTGAAATATTCAAGCTGACGAGGATTCATAAAATCCTCACTATCTTTTGGCTCATATATTTTAGTATTTTTATTTTTCATCAAAAAATTATAATAAAATTTATGAGATATATTTATATTTGGAAAAAAAATGAATCAAGTAAAATTTAAAAATTATAAAAAAGCAGCTTTTTTAGACAGAGATGGTGTGATTAATAAGGACATTGGATATTTGTACAAAATTGAGGAATTCCAATGGATTGATGGTGCAATTGAAGCTTTAAAACTTTTAAAAAAAAATAATTTTTTAATAATAATTATTTCTAATCAATCTGGTGTTAGTCGAGGCTATTTTTCTAAAGAAGATGTCATCAAACTCCACAAATGGATTAATTGTCAATTAAAAAAACATAATATTCAAATAGATGATTTTTTTTTTTCAACTGAATTACCAGTTAAAAATTTAGCTCCAGTTCGCAGAAAACCTTCTCCTAAAATGCTAAATGAAGCAATTGAAAAATATAAATTAGATAGAAAAAATTGTTTTATGATTGGTGACAAAAAAACAGACCTAATTGCAGCAAAAAACGCAAATATTAATTGTTTTTTATTTGAAGGCGGTAATTTATCATATAATATTAAAAAAATTTTAAAAGATCACTTAGACTAATATCAAAAAATCATTATATATAAGATATTAAATATGTTAGATGCTAAAAAAAAAAATTTTTACCCCAAAGGTCGTGATGTTGATGATACCGCCTTTGAAGAAGTCAGTAATTTACTTGATGACCTTCCAAAAAAGAGGGACATGCTTATTGAATTTTTGCATCTTATCCAAGATAAATATGGAGAAATAAGAAAAAAACATCTAGGTGCTTTAGCTAAGATCCTCAAAATACCGTTTGCAGAAGCATTTGAGGTTGCAACTTTTTACGCGCATTTTGATGTTATTGAAGATAATGCTCCTTCAATCCAAGATATTACAATCAGAGTTTGTGACAGTTTGACTTGTGAGCTTTTTGGTTCAGAAAAACTTATCAAAGATTTAAGTGATGGATTAGATAAAAAGAAAGTCAGAGTTTTAAGGGCACCATGCATGGGTTTATGTGACAAAGCACCTGCATGTGAAGTAGGTCACAAGCATGTAAATTTTTCAAACTTAGAAAAAATTAAAAAAGTAATTTCTAATGATGATTTACACCCTGAAATTGTTGAAGGTAAAACTTTAAACCAATATTTAAATTCTGGAGGTTATGAGGTATTAAAAAAATGTTACTCCGGCGAACTTAGTATTGAAAAAATAATTGATGAACTAAATAACTCTGGTCTAAAAGGAATGGGGGGCGCTGGTTTTCCTTCCGGACAGAAATGGAAATTTGTTAGAATGGAACCTGGTCCAAGATTAATGACAATTAACGGTGATGAAGGTGAACCAGGAACATTTAAAGATAAACTTTATTTAGAAAAGAATATCCATAAGTTTTTTGAAGGAATGCTAATAGCAGCGTGGGCTGTTGAGGCAAAAAAAATTTATATTTATATGAGAGATGAATATCCAGGAATTAGATTAAAAATGATTGATGAAATTGAAAAAATAAAAAAAGCTAAAATCATTGATGATAGCATTAAAATATATGTAAGAAGAGGTGCTGGAGCATATATATGTGGTGAAGAATCAGCAATGATTGAATCTATAGAAGG
>MDTB01182804.1_pt1 | contig 35515 bp, 28 predicted proteins | sample 811161 | NCBI WGS metagenome assembly MDTB01 (sample SAMN05326650, study PRJNA326480) | marine metagenome | isolation source: seawater | place: Mediterranean Sea | collected 2009 | reverse complement strand
GAGCATTAATACAACGCCCAGGTAGCTCAGTCGGTAGAGCAGTGGACTGAAAATCCTCGTGTCGGTGGTTCGATTCCGCCCCTGGGCACCATCTCTGGCCAATCTCGCAACCTTTACTAAAAAATAGCTATCTATCTTCCGCATGACCAACTCTCCGCCAACATATTCCAACTTAAAAGGAGTGGCATCAAAGTAAAAGCTTTGAGATTTATCCGCTTACAAGTTTGGCAAAGATAAAAAGTCATTATCACAATCACACCAAAATTTCGCTCTAGATCCAGATTCACTGATGTTATCAAAATCCCTCGTTATAAGTAGAAATAGTTGCTTGAAAAGCTCATGGACCTGTTTCTTTTCTCCATCACTTGCACACTCGTTTTCAAATCGCCAGGAAATTAAGTCTTTTCCTGTAATAGGCTCAATGATTTTAAGTTTATGAATAGTGCCGTCAACATAGGCATCCAACAGATAACCATGTGACTCGTGCCTAGTTAACAACGTTCGATCCCTTGAGATCATCTGCCCAATGACAAAAAGGTCTATCAATCACCTCACTTAACATTACCGCTAATTCCTTGACCTCTGCGCAGGTCACTCTCAACGACACCTTACCAATCATAAGGTGTGTTTGATAACAACAACTACACTTCCACAGTTGATTATTCGGAGAAACCGCAATAAGCTCCCATTCTGGTATGTTTTATATTGTCTCCAATTATCTTACGATCTTCAGTGAAGTTGACGCGTCTTATTGTTAATAGTAATCATTATCATTAACAATTCAATCTTTATTTGTAAGTTTTAATAGCTGTGGATTAAAAAGGAGTCAGATTTATGAATATGCTATTAAGATCTGCTAAGGACAATACTCACTATTAGAGCAATAGTTGTTATGAAACAAAGCATAAAGATGACACCTCCAACAATGAGATGAAGCGGATTTGCATTCCGAAAGTCATGTTCACGGTTTTTATTTGAATTGACGCCTAATGCAGCAAATACAATGGTTCTTACTACATCAAAAAACCTATGTTTTTTATGTGTTCTTTCACTATGATCAATCACAGCAGTAAGACCTTCACTTTGGTTTTAATGCATCTTGAATGCTTACCCATATCCCCGTTAGAGATTGAGGTCTTATTGTCAATACATCCCAAAGCTTACAATAATAGCATCGCTGTGATTTGGTATAATTTAATCATCTTGATGACAAAATCTCATCAGCGTTGCAATCGGAGTACTTTTGTTTATTTTTAATAAACCACATTTGACAAGACATTCACAACGTTATTAATCAAACTTTGTCATCTAGTAAATGTTTAGCCATAAATACAGAGCTCTTCTGATGATTATATATTAGTCGACAAAATATCACCTTATTATGGTTTTGAAGAGAGCGAGTTATGAACCTATCACCAAAATTAAAACGCATTCTCACCCCACTAATGGAGAAGCAGCCGACTAGATTCGAGCTCACCCAATGAAACCAACATACCTAAGCAAAGTTGGTCACGAAAGAATCTCAACGAAAAACCTCAGCTTCAAGTTCTCGTCGAGAACTCACTCTTACGATTTATCATCGATCGGACATGTCCATAATGTTGGGCATCTCTCTAATGTCATTTTCAAAAGAATCAGACATATCTCCAAGCGTTTCCAATATAGCATCCGGGGACTTCGCCTTCCACCAGCAAAACATTGCCATATCATTTTCACCATTGTTCCAATTCATCTGTAAACTAGCGTTTTCATTCTTCATTCCAGCGGCGATTTCGTCTTGTGACATTTCGTCGACTGCCGTGAAGTGTTTTTGCCTTAGTTCCTCCGATTTGAAGGTGTGGACAACCAGATAATCTTGCATGATCAAATCTCCCAGAAACAACGAATGGTAAGCTAACTGGTAAACCTAAATCTTCTACCATGGGGAAAAGATACTGCTAAATAGTCACAAAAACAATAAATTATTAAGCGAACAATAATGAAGTTAATTTATTTCATTACCGAGCTGATCCTTAAACACCAAAAGAATAAAAAGACGTACTTTATTAAAAAATACAACAAGGTCAGTAAGAAATATCTTTTTTTCATAACCAAGGATACTTGATGGACTCATACATCGAAGACTCCTCACCTTATCGATTTTGTGTGGAAAGCTCGTTGTAGCAGCATGTTGATCGGAATTCGTTACCAATATCAATACAAAGTCGTAATTAGATACGTGAAGATGGTCGCACAAATGAAAATAAACCATGAGAAGTAATAAATATACCGAGATCTTTTCCTCAATCTTAAGCAAATTTTTCCTAACTCAGGGTCTAAGGGACATGGCGAATAAAAGCTTAAATAATTAAAATATCCTGCAATTATTAACATTATAAAAGTTGAGACTGAAATATAAATCTTAAACTTTGACAACGATACTAAAAGAGGAAAAGTAGCCACCAAGGTTGCAACAGACGCCTCCGCGCCCAAAGCAACGAATAGCGCGGGCATTGCACAACATATCAAGGTCGAAGAGGCTGCGAAGAGTGATAAGAAACTGAATGATATGTCGAACTTAGGCATAATTATCGGATTTCCAATACAGCTAACTTAGTAGCTGTCTGTCCATTTTCCAAAATTTTTCTACTAATATATTCAAAGTCTATGCTTGTACCTTGCGAAAAAGCTATTAAGACTTTCCCTCTGCCTAGGTCAACATCAACTTTTCGCACCTCAGCATTTCTCTTAAATGTTTTTTCGATACCTCTGGCGCAGAAATCGCAGACCATCCCGTTGACGCTGACAACTGCAACTTTCACATCAGAGAGCCCATTGATAAATTTATTGAATCTTGTTGGGTCTAAGTCAAATTTATCTCCATCAATCGATTCTTCATGTGTATGGTTAATGTGATCATGTTCCGCCCCTATTTCAGCAGAAAGCAACTTAATTGAGGCCATCACTAAAAGTCCGAAAAAAAGCATTTCCCGCATAATCACCCTCTTAAAACCGATACATCAGGTGTATATCCCACTGATTATCTTTGCTATATCCAGACTCGAACAACAAATTGCCTTTGAAAAATTTTATCACAGGGTAAACTGACCACGTTTCATTGCGAGAATTTCTTCTTGCTTTGAGCATTACCCATGTATGTAAGTCACCATACTCACCGAGGTAGGGAGCAAGACCGATTTGACAATATTGATCGGTATAACTGAGATTATTCGTCTCTTGTTCTTTATAGTTAAAATCCATGTACCACCTTCTTGTCTCCCAATCTCCGCGTAACCCAAAGAAACTATCGTCAAAGTTGTCAAACCTGATCCCAGATTGGAAATAAATATTAAGCTGAGAATCAGTGGTATTTGTGCGATTCAACAGGTACGTAAACCTCAGATAAGAATAGTTTTTTTTTTGAAATTTGTCTTTTAAACTTTCGACTCCAACAGAATATTTGTAAGAGGGGGAATAGTGGTAATAGATAGATTCCTTCAATTGATTAGAAAATGCCATGAGGGTTGATCCACTTGGATAAGATACAGGTCTCGCCTCAAGATTTACAGATTGAGTAAAAATAATGAAGGCTAATATTCGTATACCCATGGGGGTATACTATAACGAATTCTTTTTCGAAACTGCAACAATTCTTTGTAGGAAATATTTTTAAACTTAAATTCATTGACAAACAAATGGAGTTGGTAGTTATAAGCCGTAAAAAATAGATGTCCTTCACAATACGAGTTACGACATCTTCAAGTTACACTAATCAGATCTCACTCGGTAAAAAAATCTCGAAAGGATCCACTCATCAATTCGATACTCTAAATAACTCACCACCAAGCTGTCATTACTAAATGAATTAAACATTTAAAAAGCGTTCGATTATCATAAAAGCTCATTCTCTATTCCAACTAACTTGGATCCAGCGGAGTAATAAGAGTAAGGCAACTTCACCTTATGATTGTGTGAATGATCCCTGAACTTAAATTCTGCTCGTTATCTCAAAAGTGTTTGCTTTTATATTTATTCTTTGACTATGTTTGACTCGGATGAAGTATGATCACAAGGGTAAGAACCACCCCAAAAAACTTTTTCTAATCTTATTCAATAAAAAGTATTCTCTTACCATCGTTGATACGTAGAAGATTTAGGTTCCAGAGAACTAAAAAAATTTTAAGTACACGGTTGGTATACGGCCCATAATCTTTGAAATGGAGGATTTCGTGACACAAATAATTGTAATTTCCGGTAGTCATAGGCCCGGCTCACAGAGCCTAAAAGTTTCAAAGGTCTTTAAGGCGTCCTTAATGGAGCGTGACTCCGTAAGTGATGTCTCTGTCCTTGACTTAGCAGATCAGACGCTCCCGCTTTGGGGTATGGATGAAAATCAGGGCCAAATATCGCAAGTTGATATTGCAGAGTTGAAAAAGAACATTGCAGCCGCTACCGGATTTGTGATTGTATGCCCCGAATGGCATGGGATGGTTCCAGCCGCTTTAAAAAACTTTTTTCTGCACTTCAGTGGGGGTGAATTGGCCCACAAGCCGGCTCTGCTGACGGCAGTTTCGTCCGGTATTGGTGGAGCCTATCCAATCAGCGAGCTGCGGGCCAGTAGTTATAAAAACAGTCGTATCTGTTACTTACCCGAGCATTTGATAGTACGAAATGTTGAGTCAGTTCTAAATGAAAACAGTGCGTTAGACAACGGTAACCATAAGTCATTAATGGAAAGATTGGAATTCTGCGTTGATTTACTTGTTGAATACGTCAATGCATTCAAGCGAATTCGAGATTCAGAAGTTGTTTCAACCAAACGTTTTAAGAATGGGATGTGATCATTGAGAAAGCATCTATCGGTGAGTCTCTAGGTGTCCATTAAAGCAGGGAATGATTATGGATTGGTTTCTTCTTATCCTAGTAGTATTTCTCATAATTGCGAGGCTTCTAGGCTTTTGTAAAAAGGATGACAGTGAAAACTACCTTATCAACAAATCGTGGGTGCAGTGTCATGAAACACCACCAAAACACGCTTTCAATATTAAAGTTTTCAAGGTACTTGGTGGAAACTCTGTGTTAGCCGAGATCCCAAAAGAGTTTTTAGAAGAAAAAATAGAATCAACTAAGAAGGCTTGTTTTAAATTAAGCTTGAATAATATCGAAACGCCAGAATACACCCAAAGAGGCGGCAGAGCGGCAGTATTGGCTCTGGAAAGATTATTGATCGAGAGAGAGGTGAAGGCAGTATTCCAGCACTGCAAAGATCACTTCGAGAAATTGTTAGCGACTTTATATGTTGATGAGCGAAATGTCTGTTTGGAATTGACCGCTAACGGATTAGCATGGGTGAACAAAAAGTATAATCAAGAGCCTCTATACTGGAGTGCATTGCAGAAAGCGCAAATCAAAGGTTTTGGTATTTGGTCACTGAACAGGAATATTCCGCCCTGGAAATTCAGGAAATTTAGGCACCTGAATGACCGCCGTCCGCACTAATTTCATTTTCTGTTAGCGAGTAACATCGCCGTAACTCCGAGGAAAAGTAACCCAAAAACTAAAGTCGTCCCCGGATTATTACTGGCAACGTCCCACCAAAGCACGTCTTGATAATCGAAGTTTTTCATCTATAGTGCCTCCTATGGTCTCACCAAGCCGTTCTCGGCGCTTTTAATTACTGTACAACGACGAGGATCAGTCAAAAAAAAGCGCATTCTGCTTTTTTCATTTATCAGCTGATATAAAGGTATCCTGCTATTAGTAGGAGCGTATAGATTGCACCTTTCACGGCAAAGAATAGCAATAAACCCGCGCCGCCTCTCCTGATCACATTCAAATACTTTAAGTCTTTCATAACTTTCTTGGAAGCTTTTTTTTAAAATACCCCATTGATACGCTCGATAGACCTTTAAAGATTTCTGCGTGGTTCTAACGCGCAATTGAAGCAAAATAGATCTTATGCCATACCTCCGGATATACGGACTGGGTAGGTTCGCTGATTAAAGGCTAGCAAATAATACGGTCAGCTTAACGAAGCGTAATCTATGATATAAAAGAGATAATAAAAACCCAAATTGAAGGAAATCGACTTAAGGCATTCGTCATATTTCTACTATGCGTGGTACTCAGAACCACAATATTGTCTCCTCAAAATAGTGCAGGCTTAGAATCCGATATTACTAATTTTTTAGCGCTACTGTGTTGTTTTTTAAGCTTCTTTTTAAGTTTATTTTTAATCCAAGTTCCCTTTCAAGTAGCCTCGAGTATTTTGCCAATGCCACTGAATGAGTACAAAAATAGTCCCGCCAAGTGGATTGTGTCAATATTGTTGGTCACCCTCACAATTCTGTACTGCTTTACATGCTTGTTATTTTTTGCTGACACTTTCTCAGCCGCAATCACGTCTCTTACTTTTATTATGAATCAGTAATAACACCAAGCGTGTCAGGTAGAATTCTCCTCAATCCTTAATCCTTAATCCTTAATCCTTAATCCTTAATCCTTAATCCTTAATCCTTAATCCTTAATCCTTAATCCTCAGTAGAATTGATTTGATCGACGAGACTTCTATCCATTTTTTTCACATGAATGATCTCCCTTTAGCTCAATTATTTGTGAAGACATAATATGTTGACTCGAATGAGCGGCAAAAAATTGGTAAGAACCCTGCTCTAACATCCAACCACAACCGTTATCATTGTCAAATATTTCAAGTTCACGATATGGAATGGTCACCATGACATCGGCTGATTGTTTAGGACTGAGAATATCTGTCTTTCTGAAACCTTTCAGTTCTCTGTACTTAACATCATCTTTATCAGAATTAACACTGTAAACTTGTATCACATCAGCGCCAGAGACTTCCCCCGTATTTGTAATCGTCATTGAAACCTCAACATTATGAGGCCGCTGCTTAACATTCATATTACTTAATTCGAACTCTGTGTAATGCAAACCGAATCCGAAAGGGTATGCGACCGATTTCTGTGATTGGAGAATATCCCTGTACCCAACCGCATCCTGTTCTAGATATTCAATTTTTGTAGGTTTTGCCATATCACCACCAGCAAAAATTGGAATAAGTTTTTCTGAGGTAACTATGCCGGGAAATCCGTGTGCTGATTGAAGCTCAGAATATTTTTTTGGCCATGATGCTGTCAGATGTCCACTTGGATTCTGTTTCCCGGTCAAAATATCGAAAACAGCGTTACCCATCTCTTGCCCTCCTAACCAAGAAACCAGAATCGCATCTACAAAATCTGCCCAGCTCTCTGTCTCTATTGGGGCGGGCACATTTAGAATTACAATCACTGGTTTCTTCTTGTTTCGATAAATTTCTGAAACTGATCGAACAAGGGATCGTTCAGTTTGGCTTACCTCAAAATGGTCTTCTTCAGACAAATCTTGTCCTTCGCCGGGCAGCCTTCTTAGCGTGATAATCGCAGCATCGCTTTGTCTCTCGATCAAGCCAATTTCTTTCTCGCTAAAATTTCTTTCATCGATCAATTCAGGATCTTGACCGAAACCACCGCCATAATCGCATACCGAATGAGGATTAGATTTGGGAAGATAATTTCTCATAATCTCCTCAAGCAGTTTCGATTGTCCATAGCTAAAGTTTGAGGCGCCTTCAATTATGTTTACCCTATAAGTCGAACAGACTCTCCCACTGCCCAAACCACTAATCAACGAGTGATAACTACCATTCCCAAAAAAGGCTATTTCCGAGATATTACCTTTTAGCGGAAGTTTTTTCCCCTTATTTCGCAGCAAAACCATACCATTAGCGGCAGCGACACGAGCCAGCGAACGATTATTTTTTAGGAGGTTTTCTTTATTTGATAACTTATAACTACTTAGTGTCGGCAGTGGATTTAATGCCGCCCTCAACACCTCCTTTACAGATCGATCAAGTTGTTCCATTCGGAGTTTTCCAGATTGAAGCGATTTTTTTATGGAAGCGCGGTCATTCGAGCTGCCAGGCATTATGAGATTCACTCCAGCTGAAATTTGCTTAGCCGGATCGGTGCCGCTCTTCCAATCAGTCATCACGATCCCGTCAAAGCCCCACTCTTTTTTAAGTATCTGAGTGATCAGCTTACTATCTTGGGAAGTGTGTACTCCATTTAATAGGTTATAAGCCGTCATTACTGCCCTCGGCTGACTATCTTGAACTGCAATCTTAAATCCCCTCAAATAGAGCTCCCGTAATGTTTTTTCGTCAACAATAATATTCAGAGCAGCTCGATTCGTCTCAGAATTATTCGCGACAAAATGTTTAAGTGTGGCTCCAACTCCAACTGACTGGATACCTTGAACCATAGATGAGCCTATACGCCCAGTTAAAATCGGATCTTCTGAGTAATACTCAAAATTTCTTCCTCCTAACGGATTTCGCTGCAAATTTATCCCCGGGCCCAAAATAATGTCTGCATAAATATGCCGTGCCTCCTTACCGATACCCTCGCCTACTTTAAAAACCAAATTTTCATCCCACGAAGAAGCAAGGACTGTTGCCGTAGGAAAAGCAGTTGGGCGAATCGAGTAATTGAAATCTTTTTTTGACCAGTCAATTCTAATTCCCTGAGGTCCATCCAAAAGTGCCATGTGTGGAATTCCAAATCTCTCGATTGACGTTGTGTAACCGGTCATTCCTTTCGGACTATACTCGTAGCCTACTCCTGTCACGAGCTCGATCTTTTCTTGAACACTTAAATTAGAGAGTATTTCCTTTAGGTCATATGACATCAAATCGCTGGATGTTTTTGCATTATTGTTACAGAAGACACAAAGCAGGGTTACAATTGTCAACTGGCGAAGCGTTTTCATAGTCATAATTGTTATAACCTTTAATATGTTACTTAGACGGGGATATTTTAATGATCTTTATACTAGCTGTTTCATTGTGATGGAAATCTGTATGAGCGTATATTGAATCTTTCAAAACACATGTAAGGACATACGTATTCGCCGAAAGAACTAAAATTTTCCAATCGAGTGACTGTTACTGATTGAGATATCAACCGCAAGCAAAAAGGTTTTATGTGAAAGCTCAAATATGAACTTCCAAATAATAAGAAAAGAAACACTCCACTCAAAAAATGTTGGTCAAAAAGACGTTGTAGTTTATGCATCGAAAAAAAAAAGTGTGTCACAGAAAACACTGGTGATACTGTTACATGATGGTGAAAATTTTGTTCCCAGTGCCCCGTCTCTTTCACTAGATATTAGCCAAGGTCAATTGGAGCAGGGTGAAATTGCCTTCTCTAACGTGTTGATAGTGGCCCTAAGCAGTGCTAAAGCGCTCAGAAAAGGCTTTTGTTCCAGTAGTCGTCGCTACAGCGAATATTTTCCAAAGAAGTCTATTAAGTTTATCAAGAACCCCATAACCAAATTCGTTTACTCGAGCTTTATTGACGCGAAATATTTTCAATACTCGCGATTCATTGTTGAGGAGTTTAAGCCTTGGTTTGAGGTGCAATTTCAAATCACTCTGTCGAGAAGGAATTTTGGGACGATTGGAATAAGCATGGGGGCTCTTGCAGCCTTAGATCTATCCTTACAAAATCCAAGCCTGTTCGGATTTACTGGCTGTTTGTCCACACATTGGACCGGTATATTGCTGCATCAATATCTTACATTGCCCTTAGGAAAGAAAATTTCCCGGGATGATCCCTACATTGCAGACGCCCTAATTAATTATGTTGGGAGCACTCTGAGTAATGAGCACAGGCCGATTATTTATTTTGACCGGGGCACTGAGGGACTTGATGCTTTATATGGACGTTATCAAGCCAGAATCGACAAAATTTTTAAAAAAACAAACTCACTAAACTACGTCAGCAAGGTGTTTCAGGGAGATAGCCATCATCAACCTGATTGGTCTCATCGGTATAAAGCCGTTCTTGAGTTTTTTAAAGTTTCTTGTTCAAACAGATAAGGCTTCAAAACACAAACAGAGTGGTTATGTAAATTTGATGCTATTTATCGAACGCATTCAATACCCGCATATTTTTCGGCGCAACTAAACTGAGGTTATATCAAGTCACAATGTGGAATCTTCAAATGATGGTGTTTTAACTCATTTAGCAAGGATTGGGCTCCTTGTGTTTGACAATTGGCTCCTTTGACATCGAATAGAAGTGTAGCTCATCATTTTTTTCCGAAAAACTTGGTTTGGGTCCGAAATACACAATCAGCGGCTTCCTCTTCGATTAATGATGTCTTCTTTACACTATCGGATTTGCAGAGCTACGGCCTGATAATCGTCAATTTTATGGTAAGTTTTTGCTTTCGCCTCAGTGCTAAACTCTAACACTGCTCCGAACTTCATTAAGTGCCCCTCACGAGTAGCTTTTAACGGTTCTCCACAAACTGTTTTGAAATCGCCTCTCCTTTCGAGATACGACGCTGCCTCAAAACATTTTTGATGGAGTTCAGGATCCTTTGCGTTATCCAGAACCTTTTTTTAGTAGCCGCCTCTGACATACGAATGAGGAATCTGTTGGTTATGTAATCACTTCCATTGCTTTGACATAACGCAAGTCAAATATACCCGCGCGTTTACACAGCAAAGAAAATAATTCAATATCGTGTCAAACGTGACTTTTTTCATCTTTCAATACAAAAACGCTTACCAAACACTGACGGTTAAAATTGCCTATGAGTGCTCGTCTGCGTCATTTTTTCCCTTCTGAGAAATTCATCTAGAGCGTAACTTATCAGGATATTTTTGACTCTGTATTTTGCAACTGCGCAATGTGAAGGGGAAAGCGTTTCCTAATAGTAGAATAGAAGATCCATTTTTCTTAAAATTTGAGTAGAATAAAGTTATTGCTGATCAGATCGGTTTTCTGACCCACAGAGGTTATACATGGCGCTAAAACTCATCTATTTTAAAATGAGGTCTCTTGCAGAAGCTCCTCAAATGCTAATGCACTATGCTGGAATCAGGTATGACTATGAGATGTCTTGGGACTTCTTCAAAAAAGACTGGGAAAATGTAAAACCAACCTTACCATTCAAGCAACTACCCTTACTAGTTGTTGATGATGCTCATCAGATCCCCCAAAGCATTGCGATTTTGGGGTATATTCAGCAACTCGCCGGCCTTAATCACCCCAACCCTGTAACCGCCGCAAAAATGCACTCCATTCTATTGAGCGCACATGATTTATTTTTACCACTTAATCCGATCTTAAATTTTGCAGTCGGAGAGGACTTCTCGACAAAAAAAGCGTCTTTATTACCCGCGTTAACAAAGAAAATTGAAAATATAGAACATGCACTTGCCTCTACAAACAGCCCTTTCTTTGTTGATAACAAGCCCAGAGCATGTGATTTTCTTGCTTATCATCACCTCGACCTCTCACGAACACTCTATCAGAATATTTTTTTAAAGTTTCCACGAATAACAGAGCTACTAAAGGCAATCGAATCTATTGATTCTGTGAGAAACTACCTCGAAACACGACCAAAATTAATCGATATAGGAGTGTCACCCAAACTGATAATTAATGGGACTGCGCACCCCACAGGTACAAAGAATACTGCAAACTTTATCTAAAGATTGTCAAACCAATGCTGGAGACACCGTGTGCAGCAAATCATAATTATTTTCGGACTTATTCTAATATTAGTTGGTTTTATCTATCTATATTTGAATAAATTACCGTTGGGTCAATTGCCAGGCGACATATTTATCCAGTCAGGAAATTCCTCATTTGCATTCCCTATAGTGACATGCTTAGTAATAAGTATTGTCCTGTCTCTTGTCCTAAATTTTTTAAATAAATACTGTTAGAAATAATTGGTAAAACAACCGCGATCAGGCCTGTTGTCATGAATCAAAAGAATAAAACTATGACTCAGAGCACAAGCTCAGCGGCTCTCGCCCTTAAATAGTATTTTATGGGTTCCTGTCATGATCCATACTCAAGTCTAAAAATATCACCGTTTTGGAAACTTAAAGTTACCCAAGCTATCTATTCAATGTCTCCGTCATCTTTCCCTTCCTGCAATCTCGCTCTCCTTTTATCATTTGAGTGGATAACGGCGAAAACACATCCGAATGCACAGAGGCTAACAATCCATAAGTAACCCAAGTAAAACCCAATTATTCCCACAATTACAAAAGCTAAAATAATTTTCATATCACCATCTCGTCTAAAAATAATAGGTCAGTGAGTTAAACCTTGTACTAAACTCCTGAAACATTCTTTGCACTTCATCAGCGGTGTTTCTACGCAGCGTATCAACAATGAATATATGTTGTGTAAACAAAAACGCCGAGTCTTACTCGTTACCAACCCCAATAATAAAGTAACAGCCCAAAGTAACGGCACCATCGTTCTAAAAGAAAATCTCCACATTCGCTTTATTAAAATTATTGTCTACCAACTCACTGTCGGTAATTTCTCAATAAATAAAAGCTTATCCAAGAGTCTCTTATCGACTTTTTTTTAAAATATCTCAAACTTTATAACTTTACCAAATAGTTAATATCGCTTTTCTTATTTTCTAAGGTAAAGTTAATAAATATTTTTCAAAGGCATATAATAAACCTCCAGACTGGACGTCTCTTCCAAATAAACAAATAGCGACTAAATAATCAAAGCATGCAGGCATCATTGGGTTGGCTATCGGAAAAGTTCTATTATATGGATGATCTCGGGTAATGTTCCGCCTAAGATTAATAATTTCTCGGCATAATACCGTAGTGTTGGAAAATAGTTGGAAACAAAACAAGCTAATGGTGAATCTCAGTCAGAGTTTTAATAAGTTTTTTCGAAAGGTTCTGCTCTACTCCCTTTTAACTTTAATCCACTGGCCAGCTATAGGAGAAATAGTAGTTGACGGTGTTCTCAATGAGCAACAATGGAATGACGCCAAAAAGTTTGATCAGTTTATAACAATTTCTCCACTGACCCTCGACGCTGCGAAATATGAAACCGTCGCCCTCGTTGTTACAAACAAAAAAGGCATCTATATTGGTTTTAAAAACTACCAACCGAAACTATCAGACCGAACAAAGAGAATATTTGCACGTGATATGAAGTCGATTTATGACTCCACGGACTCAAATCAGGTGTACATTGGCTTTGATGAGGGCTCCAATGTCGGATACAGCTTTATAGTAAGCTCTGCCAATGGGCAAAGGGACGGGATATTGAGTCCCGGCAACTTCTCCTCCTCGTGGGATGGTATTTGGACATCAGCAACCAGTACTGACGATCAATATTGGCATACCGAAATACATATTCCTTGGTCAATAGCACCTGTATCTCAAAAAAGTGGCAAGAAAAATATCACATTTATGTTCGCAAGATTAGTCCATAGCAAGAGTTTGCGGTTCGCATTTCCTAACACACATTACAGTAAACCTTCGTTTATCGAGGACTGGGTACCAATAGAGGTCATACCAGAACGAACTAAATCTTTTAATTTTGCGCCATATATAGCGTTAAAACATAAAATTTTTTCCAAAAACAATCCTGCCTCAGATAATGACACCTCTCTGGGTATTGATTTTAACTGGACCCCTATTTTGGGAACCGAAATAATCGGCGCATTAAGGCCAGACTTTGGTCAAGTGGAGAGCGACGATTTAGTAATTAATTTTTCAGCAATAGAGACATTTGTAGATGAGAAGCGCTTATTCTTTACCAACAACCAAACTATATTCACCAACGTAATACCCACCAGAGGCTGGACGCGAGAGACGAATTTACACACTCGTCGAATTGGTGCCGGTCAAGACGATAATGGCTCCCCAATACAGATTAAATATGCCTTAAAGGCAATACATCAGTCAGATCAAATGGGACTAGGTGTTTTAGCGGTGCAAGAAGAGAGTGATAGCGCGATTTTTAGTAATCGATTTTTCTCCACGAAAATTAAGAACACTTTCGGGCGGCTTTCGTTCGGTCACCAACTCACATATGCAGACATACGCAACGAGTATCGCACTGCGCGAGTTGACAACTATGACTTCGAATTGAGACCTAATAAAACTAACCGACTTCGTGGCGCACTGATGCGGAGTGAATTAAGACGCCAAGACCCAAAAATGAGCTCTCTGATTGCCGATTACGCGGGTTGGCTCGACTGGTTTTATGTCCCTGACAAGAATTGGGAACATGAAATTACCGCAGTACATTATGGAAAAGATTTCGATATGAATGATATGGGTTTTATGCTCCGGAATAATTACAACAGCGTATTTGGTTCAACTAGTTACAAGAAAACGCGTTTTAAAGAGCAAACCAACCTCTCATCAACAGAAACTCGCTTTTCTTTTGCGTATGAGGAAAATTTAAATGGCCAAAAACTTCTAAAAAGATTCTATCTAAAAAAATCATGGGATTTTCTATCCACAAGAAGAGTCTCCTCACAAATTTGGGCTAACTCAGCAAGTTGGAATGACTTGGAGACACGAGGCAACGGAGTCTTCAAACAGCCTGAAAAATTTGGGGGTGGCCTTTCTTTTAGCGGATTAAAGGAAGGATCAATATTTCATGAAGGAAAATTATCTCTATCTCATAACAATATACATGGTTTTACAAAATCCATTTCATATGATCCAAAAATTTACCTATCTGAGGACATGCAATTCACAATAGGGCTTAAATATGAGATATCTGACAGTGAACTGATCTGGAATTCAGGAGACCAAATATTGAGCACCTTCGATACTTCAAAATATATTACCAATTTAAGGTTTGACTGGTATCCCACTGAGAAACAAGAGTTAAGGTTAAAATTACAATGGACCAGTGTCACTGGAGATGCTATCGAAAGTTTTGATATTAATTCAAGTGGTCATCTTTTTCCTTCCTCACACAGCCCGACAGACTTTAGTAGGAGTAATAGCGGTGTCCAAATTAGATACAGATACAAAATTGCTACTTTATCCGAAATTTTTGTCGTGTTCAGTAGAGGAGGCGATTACACAAGTTCATTTGCAAACGAAAGTCTAGGTAGACTATTGAATCAAGGGTTTGTTAACCGTGAACATGAAGGAATTCAGCTAAAAATGCGTTATAGATTCTAATGGCTAACAATACAACCGGTCGTTTCATATAGTGGGAAAAGTAGCAAGCACCATGGTCACCAAATAACTGTGCGATGTATTGTAAGCATCAAGTGGAATAGACACTAGCACCAATTTACGAAGGCTTCCACACTAAGGTTACATTTTGTGTCCGTTTTTAAAACCGTAATATTTCGCAAAGTCTACACCAAGATCATCACGCATAAATTTTTCGCAAGCATCTGCCCCGCAAACCTCTCATTTTTAACTAATAGGAATAATGCATTTAAACTAATTATTTGTCATAGGAGCAGCTTGTTGATTCCTTTCAATGTTAGCGCTCCGATTACCTCAGTCGACTCAGCATCGACAAATCCAGCTAATTCACTGCCACATGTGAACATTATGAAAATTTTCCAACATGCAGTATTTCTTCGTCCCGCGCGAAGTTGTTCATATAAGCGTGTCCAACAACTATTGTCCTCATACACATTTTAACGTCTACAGATCCCATCCAAAGATTCTTGTCTGAAATACAGGTTCATTTGGACGAATTAATTTTACCCCGCTAAACTGATAGATAACCCATGTGACCTGCCTCAAATAAGGGATATGTTTAGCGCGAAACAATTACATACCTGACTGAATATGCTTGGGCTCCAGAGGTCACAAAAAATTAAGAGGTCTCATCAATCCAAGGAACTTAAAGTAAGAAAAACTTGCGAAAAGGCTATGATACTTAACTTGGAACTAATTATAATAACTACAGCCCCGTGGCGTAGCGCATAACATTACGATTAATCAATGGTTTTTTTGCCGCAGCTAACGCTACGTTCCGAGCCCATTTCAACAACATATAATCATTACTGAAGCCATAATGAAAAGCGTCCATTGCCCGCAACATCAATTCGTTAGTCCATCTTCGCTGTCTTTGATACTCCACCAGAAATCTGTAAGAAGACCAGTCAGTGCCATGCTCTAAAGCCTTGCTTATAGATTGGCTAAGACACTGAGTATCTTGGAATCCCAAATTCGCTCCTTGCCCTGCGAGAGGATTAATTGTATGGACGGCATCGCCGACTAATGCGAGTCCGTCCTGAACATAATGCTTTGCGTGCTGCTTAGACAGACTAAAAGATCCTTTTGAATTCACCCTGACCGATCCAAGTTCTCCTGGAAATCTTTCATGTATTTTTTTTTCGAGTTGAAGTGAATCAAGCTTCACTAAATTTTCTATTTCCGAACGCTCATCGTACCAAACTAACGACGCATGAGGACCGGGTAGCGGAAGAAATGCTTGCGGGCCAGAACTGGTGAATCGCTGCCAAGTTATCTCCTGTTGAGGGTAATCGGTGGTTACTGAGGCCACCAAACATGATTGATGGTATGCATCCGACCGGATCGATATCCCAAAAGAATCTCGTACTTCCGAATCTGCTCCATCAGCACCAATGAGTAGTCTGCACTTTAAAACCCTTCGATCTTCAAGCGTAACCAGCATATCTGACCCCTCCCGATAAAAGGCAAGGCAAGTGACTGGACTAAAGATATCAATCTCTCTCATACTTGATAGACATTCTAAGAGTGCAAGCTGTACAACTCTGTTTTCAACGATATACCCCAAATAATTTTCGCCAATATTTGCCGCCTCAAACGTTACGTCTCCGAATCCTCGCGTCTCCCAAACGCGCATTTCTGAGTATGGGCAACGACGCATACCGCTTATGCCCTTCCAAGCACCAATTTCTTCTAGTATCTCAACCGACTGTGGGCTCAAAGCAGATACTCTCAGATCAAAAGGTTGACTGGCACAATAGGCGGCAGGTACTTGTTTCTCCACTACAGCAATTTTTAATCCAAGCCCGCCAAGCTGACCAGCCATAGCGAGTCCCGTCATACCACCACCTATGATCACAACGTCAAAATCTAATGTATGCATTTAGAAACGTTTATCTCATTTTATCGCAAACACACAAATCAAAAAATTAAGCTCAACATGCCAAGTATACGTTTGTAAGAGCGTTCTCGTGAATACTATTACGCTAAAACCCCACAAAATTAACATCTACTTTATGACTATTTGAATCAATTTACTAAATCAAAATAATTCATGTTGGGAACGGGTCAACCCGCCTGTGAGAATTAATAATTCAAACTATTGTTCTCTAGCAAAAGGAAGACAAACTTTCATAGGTGTGACTAATTTTTCTACCCATAGACTCCGTTCAAACACTTTTAATCTGCATACTCATACAACATGTAAACTCAATATGCTGAATAAGGTTGACATCGTGGTGGTTCCACTTATTATCATCGCCCAGCGAAAATTTTTACAGTTAACTTTTTTTGAGAACTTTCTTGGACGAATTCGGATATGAAATTAGAGTGCTTGGTAGAATCGTTGATAATTAATATACAAAAGTTCTTTCGGTCTGTTGTGGGACTTTGGCTGCTTTTACATTTTAGCTTCTTATTTGCCCAAGCTCCGCAGGATCGCCTTATTCAGGAAATTCGTGTCACAGGCACTCATATTAAAGGTTTAACGCAAGATGAGATGATTCCTGTAACTATCATCAAGCGAGATTACATTGACGGCCTCGCCGCAACCTCGGTGTCCGATATAGTCAATAAGCTAACAGTAAGTTCGGGTGCGGAAAACAGATCTGATTCGCTTACGCAAGGGTTCTCGCAAGGAACAGAAAATATTAACCTCCGAGGTCTTGGACTTAGTTCGACACTAGTTCTACTAAATGGAAGACGTCAGACATTTTCTGGCGCACTTGCAAACGATGGTAGTGTATTCGTGGATACAAGTAGTATTCCAATAAATGCTCTTGAGCGCGTTGAGATCCTCAAGGAGGGAGCAGCATCCACATATGGATCAGATGCGATCGCAGGAGTTGTAAACTTAATTCTTCGTTCCGACTTTGAGGGCTTAGAGATTACTGGTGGTCACCAGCGCGTACACAATGGTGATCAAAGCGATAACACCATAGGCATCCTCTGGGGTGACCAATTCGATGGAACTACAGTAACGCTTGCAACTCACTATCTCCAAAGATCTGCGTTACGAGGCCCATCAAGGCCCACATTAATCGACAACGCTGTCAGTGGGCTTGGTAGCAGCTTTATTGCCAGTTCTGCTACCTCAGTAGCATCGGGACCATACGCTGGAGACTACGCTGCAGGAGCATACATACCTAATGCACAGTGTGAGGAATATGCCGAAGCCATCTTAAGTTCTTCCGTCTGCCGTTTTTTCTATGGTCCACGATTTAATTTAGTTGCGGCAGAAACTCGTTTGCAATTTTTTACTAATCTAACACACAACTTTTCAAATGGTTCTAAATTCTCCACTGATTTAGGTTACAGCAATAATAAGGTCACTGAAAACCCACAATCACCTAGCTATCCTGACTTAACATTTCCCTCGATCCCAGCAACACATCCAAGCAACCCCCTAAAGATTCCATTGACTTGGATGGGAAGACCTTTTGCTTTTGGTTACCCATCTCCTAATGCACCACGTGCCAATAAAACTATCAGAGCGTCTATGGGACTAGAGGGTTATTGGGACAATAACTGGACGTGGGAAACTGCCTTGACTCACAGCCAAAACACATACACGGCAATTCAACCTGATACGATTTCATCGAGACTAAAAGACGCATTCACTGGCAATGGTGGTCCGAATGCCGATGAGTATTATGACCCCTTCATCCCAGCGAATAATAGTCAAGCGCTCTATGATTACCTTGGCTATGAGACAGAAGTAGAGCGAACTTCAAAGCTCACCGCGTTCGATGGTATAGCAAGCGGTGACATTTTTTCGTTAAATTCTGGCCTGAACATAGGCCTGGCAGCCGGTATTCATATCCGTCGGGAAACCTTTGTTACAAGGGCTGATGATCTTTACCAGATAAAGTTTAACTCTGACGGTGATCCAATTCCTGTTGATCTTATATTCCTTGGCGGAGTATCCGAGATGGATCAATCGCGCACTGACTACGCAGCTTTTATTGAAAGCCAAATACCACTCACAGAGAATTTTCGAATTTCTGCAGCACTACGCTATGAACATCTAGATAGTGCCACTTCAATCGATCCAAAAGTAGCCTTAAATTGGCAAATTAACCCTCGACTCTCTATACGAACCTCCGCAAGCACCGCATTCCGTCAACCATCCTTGCCTCAAATGCATGCTAGACAAGTACAACTCGAGCGAATACAAGACAAATATCCCGACGGAACTAACAAAGGGAGTCCTACGTTTGTAAGAATTCTACAGTCTGGTTCAGAGAATGTTGTCGCAGAGGAGTCAGATAACTTCAACTTTGGAGTTCACATTGAACCGAGTGAAGTTTTTGATATCCGGCTTGACTATTGGATGGTTGCATATAATAACCTAATCACAGTTGAAAACGCTCAGAATAAAGTCAGTTCTAACCCTAATGACCCAGCTGTGATAAGAAGCACGAGCGGAAATCTGTCAGGAGTCATCGTTGATTACTTTAACGCGTCGCAAGTTGACGTTGAAGGATTGGATTTAGCTGTCACGTGGAAACTTAAAGACAGTTTCCTCTTAAGTCTTAATAGTGCCCATATTCTAAGTTATGAAATCTCACTACCTTCCGGAAGTGTTATCGACGCGGCGGGCGAGTTAAATCGATCGAACTTTGCTCGTTCGCTCCCAGAGACAAAGACTAGCGCGAATATTCTTTGGAAGGGGAATAGACGACGTGCAGATGTCAACGTTTATCGAGTAAGCAGTTATAAAAATATAAATGAAAACATCGATGCATATACCAGTATTGACGCGCAATATTCTTTTTACATAACTAATCCCTTTGAAAAAGGTGAAATTTCAATTAGTTTTGGCGTCAAAAACTTATTCGACGAACTTCCACCACGCGTCAACGACGGGGGCAATTTCAGTTACGACTCAAAACAACACAGCCCTCTAGGAAGGATTTTCTTTGCTCAATTAGGATATGCTCTTTGAGCTTTAATAGGATGGAAAAAATAATCACAATCAAAATTTAAGCTTTGTAAAAAAAGCGTACCTAATATTATGCTACACCCTCCTGCCCGCGACCGTATAAGTGCGTAATCACGAGCTGACCCTGTTAATACGCGAGTAATCATAATTTTGAAACCAACAGTAAAAGTAGAGGAAAAAATAAATTTACAAAACACTATAAACGCAATTTCATTTGGAGGCAGCATGGTTTTAAAAGCGACGTCCGTACTACTCACTACCATCATTTTTGTGATAACCCCCCTATCTACTTACGCACTTGAGCCTGGCGTAAAAGCCCCGGATTTTACGCTACAAAGTTCTGATGGCAACTCTTACACGCTTAGCGATTACATTGGTAACCACAGCGTGGTGCTCGCATGGTTCCCTCGAGCTTTTTCTCCGGGCTGCACGCTGGAGTGTAAATCATTCGCTGAATACGGACACGTGTTAGATGAAATGGGAATTGCATACTTCATGGCAAGCACGGATAACATAAAGCGAGTGGTAAAGTTTGCCAAAGCATTAGATGCCCAATTTCCCATATTGAGTGATTCAAATAAGCAAGTTTCACGGCAATATGGCGTTCTTTTTCTTGGAATGGCAAGTAAAAGGGTGACTTTTTACATTGATAAAGACGGAAAAATCGCCCACGTAGACGATGATGTAAGGCCTGAAACAGCCGCACAAGATATCGTACGAAAAATTAAGGAGTTAGGTATCTAATTATCAGGTGATTAATTTGAATCACCACTAACGGAACCAAGCATGGCACCTATCCACTTTGTTTGATCCTGACTCTCCAAACCGATCTTAAGCATTATAGTCAGAGGAATCGACAGGAGCATTCCAACTGGTCCAAGTACCCACCCCCATAACACTAAGGAAACAAAAACTACCAGTGGCGATAGATTCAGTCCATGACCCATCCATCTCGGCTCTACAAGATTTCCCATAAGCATGTTGACCGAAAAAAATCCAACAAGAGCCATTGCAGCTGGTATCCAACCAAGTTGAACTATTGCCAAAAGCACTGGAGGTACAGATGCGATAACGGATCCCACAGCGGGAATAAAGTTTAGCAAAAAAGTTAGTAACCCCCATAAAATAGCGTAATCAACTCCAAGAAAAGATAACCATAAAAAAATCAATAGGCCAGTAATAAAGCTAATAACAGTTTTTATTGCCATATAGCTATTGACACTTTTTGTGAAAGTTTTCAGCCAGGCGCTGGAGCTTTGCGGACCACGCGCCAAGCTCAATTTTTCGGCAAAACCCATATTTTCGGCAAGAATAAACACTACAGTCAACAAGATCATCAACCCATTTGTCATCACGTTCCCGAAAGAAGCAAGCGTATTAGCCACCAACACCATCAGCGCACCTAAATCAAAGCTACTCTGCCATTGCTCTGAACTAATCACAATACCAAACCCAGCTAACCAAGCCTGGATGTCTGAACTCATTAATGCCAGTTTTAACGAATATTCAGGCAAATCCTTTTGGAAGTTTACCATTGCCGATCCAATTACTGCTCCGAACAATAAACCAGCCGAAAGCATTAAGCCGACAACTAAAATTATAGAAACTCCATGAGGAGTTCCTCGCATGCGAAGTGCCGTCACAAGGGGGGAAACTACCATGGCGATAAAGATCGAGAGAATGAACGGCACGATTAATTCATCAGCCAACCTCATACCTCCCACAATGACTGTGCATGCGGCAAAGATGACAAGTAATCGGTACAAAGGTGAGGCGGTGTCTGACATGTAACATACCTTAGTTTTTCAAAACAAAGAATATTGTCGTAGTTTGAAGCCTTCGAGGGCAACGCGCAACTAAACCAATAAAATATGCGGCACAATTAAGACACTATCAAAATTGGTTTGGATACCTACCATCAAACTGCTGATAGTATTCTCTAATCGCCACCAGGTCAGCAGCGTTATTCCCTGTGGGATAAAATAATTCACCAATAATCACTCTCTTTGTAGAAAAACTTAAACCGACCATAATAATGGGACAATTCATGAGCTTCGCCAATCTCAAGAAACCAGTTTTCCATTTGACCACTTTTTTTCTCGTTCCCTCGGGCGTAATTCCAATTACCACACTCCCCTCTTTTTCCGCAATACTTAAAACATGATCGACCACAGCTATCGGCTGATCCCGGTTTGTGGGAATTCCTCCCAACCAATTAAAAATTGGGCGAATTACTGGCACAAATATGGTGTGCTTAGCAAGCCAAAACATTTTTAAATTAATGGCTAAAATGCTGGCCATAGCGATCACAAAATCCCAATTGGATGTGTGAGGCGCACCAATCAGTAGACCGCGATTAAGATCAGGAATTTTTCCCTCAATACTCCAGCCCATTAGTTTGAGCACAAGCACACCAATCCAACGTGGTATCACACCTCGGTTCGATCGAAGTTGTTTGGGTACCTGTTCGGGAATGGGCATAGTCACCTTTTTTTTAAAAACCTTTTTTGCTAATCCATAACAAGTTTGTAAAACCAGTCGTAAAATTATTGCTCACGAATTATTTCAAAATCGATGTCTGAAAACCGTTCTTGCGTTAATGACAAATTAACCCTGCTAGGTGCCAAGTATGTCAAATGCCCGCCACCATCATAAGCTAAATTATCCCACAATTTATTCTTAAAACGTTCTAATGATTTAGGTGTGCCTCCCGTTATCCAGCGGGCCGAGAATACATTAACATTCTCATAAACCGCCTCTACCGAATATTCGGCCTTCAGCCGAAAAGCGACAACATCAAACTGTAACTGACCTATGACTCCAACAACTATGTCATTATTTTTTAGTGGGAAAAACACTTGTGTACTGCCCTCTTCAGATAATTGCCGGATACCATTTTGTAACTGCTTGGCCTTCATTGGATCTTTGAGTCGAATTAATTTAAAAAGTTCCGGTGCGAAATGAGGTATGCCTATAAATTTTAATTGCTCTCCTTCGGTAAAAGTATCGCCAATCTGAATTGAGCCATGGTTATGTAAGCCAATAATATCACCGGCCTGCGCCTTCTCGAGAGAAACCCGTTCTCCAGCTTTGAAGCTAAAGGCATCGGCGACCCTAACTTCCTTACCAGTCCTCACATGTTTCATCCTCATTCCACGATGATACTGCCCAGAACATATTCGTAAAAATGCAATTCGATCTCGATGTTTTAAATCCATATTTGCCTGTATTTTGAAGACAAACCCGCTAAACGAGGGTTCAGTTGCCGAAACCTCTCTAATCAAAGTCATTCTCGGCTGAGGGTCAGGAGCCCACCTAATAAAATCATCGAGCATTTCTCTTACACCAAAATTTCCTAGCGCGGTACCGAAGAATACCGGCGTCAGCTCACCAGAGTAAAATTTATCGAGACAAAATCGATGAGTTGCTCCATGAATTAGATCTAGCTCCTCAAGTACATCGTCAGCGAAATCGCCCAACACGTCTCTCGCTGCCGCTGAATACAAATCTCGAACTTTATTTTCTCCTGTGAGAATCTGCCCTTTTCCTTGAACATACGCGTGGATAGTATCAGTATAAAAATTGTATACGCCTCGAAACCCTCGCCCCATACCAATCGGCCAATTAATTGGCGCAGCCTGAATTTTTAGTACCGACTCAATCTCGTCAAGCAATTCAATGGGATCGCGGATATCTCGATCCATTTTGTTTATAAAAGTAAAGATCGGCGTTGAGCGCAACCGACAAACGTCCATCAATTTGATTGTTCGTTGCTCTACTCCCCTCGCACCATCAATTACCATCAAAGACGAATCTACTGCCGTGAGAGTCCTATAGGTATCTTCCGAAAAATCTTGATGGCCCGGGGTGTCTAAAAGATTCACCACACAACTACCATACGGAAACTGCATCACCGAGGAGGTAACAGAAATACCCCGTTGTTTTTCCATCTCCATCCAATCAGATGTGGCATGACGATCACTTTTTCGTGCCTTTACGGTGCCTGCAACCTGTATAAGATTTCCTAGCAGCAGCATTTTTTCAGTTATCGTAGTTTTACCCGCATCCGGATGTGAAATAATAGCGAAGGTACGCCGATCTGATTGCTTCAAATTCATTAAAACTCCAAGGACAAAACAAGTTGGCAACGATTATAACCGTGATGAAAAAACTTCACACAACGATATCGCGTAGCTAGAGTATGCTAACATCATCGGAGCTTCATATTTCCCAAGGAATAGACATTCTATAAATTTGTTCGACTTAATAGGGGTATAATATATCAATGAAGTACATAGGCCAGACTAGGTATGACCATGAAGGGGAAGCGCCTCAAAGTGGCGTTCTCCTATGTAATTTGGGCACGCCAGATGCGCCGTATGCTACAGAACTACGACGCTACTTAAAAGAGTTTTTAAGCGATCCTAGGGTCGTTGAAGTTCCCCGTTTACTTTGGCTTGTGATTTTATACTTAATAATACTTCCACTGCGTCCATCTCGCTCTGCGAAACTGTATAGAAGCGTCTGGACGAATGAGGGAGCACCGCTACTTGTGAATTGTAAAGCGCAAGTCGAAGGAGTCAGGGAACGTCTTCAAAAAAAGTATGGAAGGCAAATCCCTGTTAGTCTTGGAATGCGCTATGGAAATCCGTCTATTCCATCGGCACTCTCCGAGTTAACAGCGCTTAATGTTCGAAATATAGTTGTGTTGCCACTCTATCCTCAGTACTGCGCAGCCACGACGGGATCTACATTTGATGCAATAGCCAAAACGATGATTAAATCTCGATGGGTTCCGGAACTTCACTTTATAGGCGGTTATCAACAATCATCGGAATATATCATGGCCATAAGTGAGACTATTCAAACTCACTTTAAGGAAAACGGAAGGCAGAAAAAATTAATATTTTCATACCATGGTACACCGCAAAAGTATCTCGAAAATGGCGATCCATACCACTGCTTTTGCCATCAAACCACGCGGCTCGTCAGGGAGTTTGTGGGACTCAAAGAAGAGGATGTACTAACCACCTTTCAATCCCGTTTTGGCCGAGAACCCTGGCTGCAACCCTATACTGACAAAACATTAGAAGAACTTCCCTTAAAAGGCATATCCTCTGTGGCTATTCTTTGTCCTGGTTTTTCATCTGATTGCCTCGAAACATTGGAAGAGATTCAAGTAGAAGCACGAGATATTTTTACCAAAGCCGGAGGTTCGGAGTTCCACTACATTCCGGCACTCAATTCAACGCCCCAGCACTTGGACGCACTAACAAAAATTGTCAGTCGTCACCTAGACTAATTTACCCATTTCACCCAAAGAGACGCGGTTTTTGTAAAGCTGCACCCAATGTGCCAAAACAGGACCACAATCAGCCCTTGTCTTTTTAACAGCAAGATGATCTGCGCGAGTATCGCCATTACAAAGTATAACAATTGGCTTGCCTTGGTTGCTTGCCCAAATACAAAAACGATATCCAGAGAATACTTGTAGAGAGGAGCCGACAACCAATAATCCAGATGATGCGTTCATCATATCCATACATGAATTTACTCTGCCATGCGGCACAACGTCTCCATAAAACACTACGTCTGGTTTCAATAAACCACCGCAAAGATGACAACTCGGAATAATCAAAGAGGTAAAATCTAAATCATCGATCTTGGAATCAGCTTCAGGAGTAATTCTATGAATTTTTTTGAAAAAATTAGGGTTATGTTTTTTAAATAAATCTTGAAGAAACTGTCTCGACTGTAAATCCCCACAGCTTAAGCACAAAACCGTATCGGCTCGCCCATGCAAATCAATAACGCCTCTGCTGCCGGCTTTTTCATGAAGACCATCAACATTTTGCGTAACTAGCCCTGATATTAAGCCCATTTTTTCCAATTGAACCAATGCCAAATGCGCATTATTGGGCTTCGCCGCACTCATGAATCGCCATCCAGCGATATTCCGTGCCCAAAACTGTTTTCTGCTCATTTCATTTACAAGGAATTCTTGGTACTTAACGGGAGATTTACGTTGCCATTTTCCCTCAGAATTTCGATATGTAGGAATTCCTGAGAGCGAGCTAATTCCTGCTCCTGTAAGCACAAGCCATTGGGTTTGTGACATGAGAAAATTGAGAATTGACTTCAGAAGAGGCTCCGTGTATGTGATTACAAAGTCCATGGCGTTTTATTTTTCCAATAAAATAACGGCGGATTATTGCAATAAAAACACATATATAATATTCAATTAGAGACATTACACAAAAAGTAAGTATAAAATTACTAATACATAAATAATACGAAAATATTTGTCTAATGGTCATTCAAGATTACGTGAAAACGTTAGGGCAAGCTGCCGCAGTCGCATCGAGGTCTATTGCCTGTGCAACTTCCGAAGCCAAGGATAAAACACTCGCGCTTATCGCAGAGCACCTTGACTCAGACCGACAACTAATTATTTCAGCAAATAAAATAGATCTGGAGAAAGCTCAAAATCATGCGCTAGATCCTGCGATGATTGAGCGTCTTGAATTAGGCTCCAGCCAGGTCGACCAGATGCTCGAGGGGCTCCATCAGGTTATCAGTTTATCTGATCCAGTCGGGGAGGTAACTGATATAGGGCGACGTCCTAGCGGAATTGACTTAAAAAAACTGCGCGTCCCACTGGGCGTTATAGGGATTATTTATGAGTCACGTCCCAACGTAACTATTGACGCCGCAAGCTTGTGTCTCAAGGCAGGTAACGCTTGTATACTTCGTGGCGGGAGCGAAGCAATAAACTCAAATCGTGCAATCGGCGCAAGCATTCAAAACGCTCTCTCAAAATCTACACTACCCGGAGCGTCCATCCAAATTGTCAACACGGCAGATCGTCGTGTTGTTTCAGAATTACTTACCCTCTCGAGTTTTGTCGACATAATAATACCTCGTGGCGGCAAAGGTCTTATTGAAAAGGTAATTGAAAAGAGCAGCATTCCTATTATAAAGCATCTGGATGGAAACTGTCACATGTATATTGACGATAGCGCCAATTTAGACATGGCAGTTGCATTAACTGTGAATGCCAAAACTAGTCGCTATGGGGTCTGTAATGCGCTCGAATCGTTATTAATTGCGAAAAACGAGGCCAAAAGAATTTTGCCTTTACTATGTTCAGAAATGAGAGAAAGACAAGTCGAACTTCGGGGGTGCAATAAAACTCGATGCCTCGTCAAGGAAATAAAAGCTGCTACTGAAGCAGACTGGTCTCTCGAATACTTAGCACCAATATTATCGATAAAAATCGTTGCCGATATTTCAGACGCAATTGATCACATAAACAAATATGGCTCGCGTCATACCGACTGTATCGTCACCGAAAATACTGATAATGCAAAACGATTTGTCAAAGAAGTTGACTCAAGTTCCGTGATGGTTAACGCCTCAACTAGATTTGCAGATGGATTCGAATACGGGTTAGGAGCCGAGATTGGAATTTCAACTGATAAAATCCACGCTCGGGGTCCAGTAGGTTTACACGGGCTTACTTGTCAAAAATGGGTCGTCTATGGCGACGGAACCATTCGTAAGTAAAATGTCGCTCGCACTTTTGGGAGGCACATTTGATCCAATACATATAGGCCATACGGGCATTGCCAAATATCTTTTCGAACAGCTACAAGTCGATGAACTGAGACTTGTACCGTGTGGTCGCTCTTGCCATAAACCAACCCCAGTTGTATCCAACCAACATCGACTAGCGATGCTTGAAATTGCATTAAAACAGTATCCGGAACTTACACTTCAGACGAACGAGTTGGATACTAGTGCTCCAAGTTACACTATTGATACGCTTCGTTTGGTTAGGGCTCAAATTGGTTCAAAAAGGTCGCTCTTTATGTGCATAGGAATGGACGCTTTCAGTACTTTACATAAATGGAAAGAATGGAAGAGACTTCTAGATTATGCGAATATAGTAATAGTAAGTCGCGCAACTGCAAGCTTCCCTGTCACAGAAGCTCTGGTTAAATGTATCAAACAAAATGAATGTAGTTCATTAGAGAAACTTCTAAAGATGTCATGTGGCGTATTTTATTTCTGTAATTCGACACCTATATATGGTTCATCTACTGAAATAAGGAGACTGAAAAAGCAGCGTTTTGACATAAAAAAGTATGTAACGCCTGCCGTAGAAAAATACATCACGGAAAATAATCTATATTGTTAAATACTTAATATGGAAAACACTCTTAAAAAAATAATCGTCAGCTCCTTGAAAAATGCGAAAGTATTTGACATCACAAGGCTAGATGTTCGATCTAGTAGTAGTGTAACTGATGAGATGATTATCGCTACAGGCTCATCCACCCGGCAAGTAAAAGCTGCGTGTAGGCACGTGCTAATTGATGCCAAGACGCAGTTCGGCACGATTCCAATCGGGATCGAGGGAGAGGATGTAAGCGAATGGATCTTGATCGATTTTGGCGATATTGTTATTCATATCATGTTGAAGTCGATACGTGAATTCTATAATCTAGAACGTTTGTGGTCTTTCAGTAATATTCACGAAGAAGAAACAGTTTCAAACATTGAAATAACAATACCACCGCAACAATTATGCAAATAACAATTGTCGCAGTTGGAACACGAATGCCCAACTGGGTTCAAGAGGGTTTTATCGAATATCAACGCAGGCTCCCCGTTAATATACGTCCAAAATTAATCGAAGTACCTTTGGCGAAAAGACGTAAAACAACCGTTAAAGAAAATGCAGTAGAAAAGGAAAGTGAAGCACTATTCAAAAACACCCAGCAAGACGATTGTGTTATCGTTCTCGATGTTCTGGGAAGCAAAGTAAGCACCAATGAGGTTGCCGATTTTCTAAAAGACTGTCAACTTCAAAGCAAAAACATTCACTTTTTAATTGGGGGACCGGATGGAATTTCTCCCAATTATATTCGCCGAGCCCAGTTTTGCTGGTCTCTTTCTGAGATGACCCTACCCCACTCTTTAGTACGGATCATCCTCCTAGAGCAACTCTACAGAGCATGGAGCATACGTTCTAATCACCCCTACCACAGAGCCTGAAGAGAAAAATAGAAATGGATGACAACCCTGCTTTTGTCAACGATACAGAATTGAAGCGGCTGTTTTCAAAACGGATCTTATTTGCATCATTGGTCGCGATAATGATGGGGGTTTTGGTCATCGGGCGCTATTTCGATCTACAGATAAATCAACATCAAGATTTCGTCACACAATCAAACAACAACCGAGTATTGATGCGTCCAGTAAGCCCACCACGAGGATTGATTTTTGATCGTAATGGTACATTATTAGCCGACAATAAACCGACTTATAACCTAACAATCGTTAATGAGCGCAGTGACAACGTGGAGATTCTTCTTGATGACCTCCGGCAGCTAATTGAAATCTCTACCCAAGATATCGCCCAGTTTAGAAAGAAACTTAAACGTCGCAAGCCCTACCAAAATATTCCACTCAAGTATAATCTAAGTGAGCGTGAGAGAAGCATTCTTGCTGTGAATAGCTTTAGATTAGATGGAGCTGAGGTGTCTGCAAAATTGACACGATATTATCCAAAAGGCCCACTTTTTGCTCATGTTATTGGCTATGTCAGCCGCATAAATGAAGTAGAAAACCAAAATATCGATATTTCGCTATATCGTGGAACGGATTCTATAGGGAAGTTAGGTATTGAAAAATACTATGAAAATGTACTTTTAGGAAAGTTAGGGCATGAGCATGTCGAAACTAATGCTCGTGGACGCGTAATGAGATCTCTTAGTAAAGAGGATCCTGTTCCGGGTGCGAATTTAAAATTATATTTAGACGCGAACCTCCAGTACACCGCGCAGGAGATCCTAAAAGACAAACGTGCCGCTCTTGTGGCTATCGAGATTAAAACGGGCGGAATACTTGCGATGGTCAGCACACCCAGCTACGACCCTAATAAATTTGTCCTAGGAATAAGCCAAGAAGACTACTCAGAATTAGTAACGTCAAAGAACCAACCATTGTTTAACCGAGCAATTCGTGGACAATATCCGCCAGGTTCAACAATTAAACCCATGTTCGGTTTAATTGGACTCCAAAACAAAAGTGTCACGACTGAACACGTAATCAACGACCCAGGCTTCTTCATTTTGGAGGGAGTTCAACGCCCGTGGCGTGACCATAATTCAGACAAAGGCGGGCATGGAGAGGGTATCGATTTAGCGCGGGCAGTAATCGAATCTTGTGATGTCTTCTTTTACAACATGGGCTTAGATATTGGCATCGAAACATTATCTCCTTTTAGCTCGATGTTTGGTCTTGGCCGAGTCACCGGAATTGACCTATATGGCGAACAACCCGGATTAATGCCCTCGAAAGCGTGGAAAAAGCAATCTCTGAGAGAGCCGTGGTTTGATGGAGATACCATCAACGTAAGCATTGGACAAGGTTTCATGCTTGCGACTCCTCTTCAATTAGCCGTGATGACGGCAAGAATAGCCTCACGTGGTGGCCAAGTAGTGCCCAAGCTTGTTGCATCAAAAGATGGTGTGCATATAAAAAACGATAGTTCTTTTTTTACGCCCATGGATATCCATGCTGAATACTGGACCTACATGCATCAAGCAATGCAAAATGTAGTACATACTCCTCTCGGAACAGCCTATCGAATCGGAAAAGATCTTAACTACCTGATGGCTGGTAAAACTGGCACCGCGCAAGTGATTAGTATTGACGCAGATAAAGAGTATGACAAAACACAAATTGACCAAACACAGTGGGACCATGCCTTGTTCATCGCTTTTGCTCCTGTAGAGGATCCAAAGATTGCGATGGCCTTAATTGTAGAAAATGGCGGACATGGGAGCTCGACCGCAGCACCGATTGCCCGTGTTATTTTAGATGCCTATTTCAACCAAGTTGAGAAACAAATGCTGGTGGACGGATAAATCATGTACAAAAGCGACTTTGTCCGTCAGTTACAAACGCCCAGTGGTGGCTCACAATTGCGTCGATCTGTACAAATAGATTACTCGCTTTGTGCTATTTTACTAATTTTATGCGGTATCGGACTCCTAGTTATATACAGCGCAACAGGGCAAAGTGTTTTTTACGTCAGGCGACAATTAATCTTTGTACTCGCAGGCTTTTTTATAATGATTTTGTTTGCTCAATTTCCACAGCGTTTTTGGGAACGTTGGACATCAGTAATATACTTGATTGGCGTTATTTCACTGGTAGGCGTTTTACACTTTGGAATTGAAATTAACGGTGCTCAGCGTTGGCTAGATTTGAAATTTACTCGCCTTCAACCGTCGGAGCTGATGAAAATATGTGTCCCATTGATGGTTTCTGCTTACATTGCCAAACGCGCAATTCCTCCGTCTTTAAAGCATGTCAGCGCTGCCGTGATTTTAATTTCAGTTCCGGCGTTACTTGTGTTGCAACAACCCGACCTCGGTACTGCTTTATTAATCTCTGCAACTGGTTTTTTTGTTCTATTCTTGGCCGGGATTAGGCGTCGATATCTACTTGGAGCTGTCGCCCTTGCGCTCGCGGCCTTGCCAAGTTTATGGTTTTTCGTGATGCTTGACTATCAAAAACAACGCGTATTAACGTTACTAAATCCTCAGCATGACAAATTGGGTGCTGGTTGGAATATTATTCAATCAACCACAGCGATTGGTTCTGGTGGTTGGTCAGGTAAAGGTTGGACGCAAGGAACTCAGTCGCAACTTAATTTCTTACCGGAAAGCCATACTGATTTTATCATTGCGGTTCTCGCTGAAGAGTTCGGCCTAATCGGCGTACTGACGCTCTGTATATTGTACACATTACTTATTGGTAGATGTCTTTATATCAGTCTTAATTCGTCAACAATGTTCGGACGGTTAATGGCTGGAAGTATTGCTTACACTTTTTTTATCTTTGTCTTTGTAAATCTTTGCATGGTTTCAGGACTATTGCCAGTGGTAGGCGCCCCATTACCTTTAATCAGCTATGGCGGTACCGCGATTGTGACGTTGTTCGCTGGATTTGGTATCATTATGTCTATCGGTAATGAATCACAAAAAGTAGGAGCGTAAATTGGAAAAGGGGAAATTCTACAGAATTGCAATAATATGTATATTTCTTTCGTCTCCGGTATTAAGCGATTATTCAAATCATCCGGATGGTATTAAATTCGCAGAACATATGTTCGATAAGCATGAGTTCTCAAAATCGTCGACCATTAAACTACTGAGAGTCGCACAACGTTCAGATTCAGTGATTAAGGCAATGCAACGCCCCGCGGAAAAAACCAAGCCATGGTACCAATATAAGAAGCACTTCATAACCAAACAACGAATCAAAAATGGTGTAGCTTTCTGGCGGAAAAATAAATCATTTTTACGGCAAGCGGAAGAGAGATTCGGTGTTAATGCTGCAATAATCGTCAGCATTATCGGCGTAGAAACAAACTATGGACGTAATGTAGGATCCCACAGAGTTATTGACGCCCTCTGTACGTTAGCCTTCGATTACTATACAAAAATCGAAAAACGAGAATCTCGAAAAGTGTTTTTCACGGTGCAACTAGAGAATTTGCTCTTGCTCGCGCGCGAACAAAAACAAGATCCTTCTCAATTAATTGGATCGTATGCTGGCGCAATGGGATTAGGACAATTCATGCCGAATAGCTACAGAAATTTCGCTGTAGACTTCGACGGGGATCAATTCGCAGATATATGGAACAATCCGGGCGATGCGATAGGAAGCGTTGCCAATTACTTTACCAAACATGGCTGGGTTCCCGGCGACATTGTCGCCTTGCGTGGACAGCACAAACCCACAAGCGATGTAGACGCACCCTCAAACTATCAAATCAAATCTGGAGATACACTATATTCGATCGCTAATTCCTTCGGCCTAACGGTTGCAGAAATACAACGATCAAACACACTTTCAGACGCAGATGTGTTATCCGTTGGAGAAACTCTTTTTTTACCCACAGAAATAGAATTCAATAAGTTATCAAGGCCGTCGATGTCAATTGGGGATCTAAAGCTAGCGGGTCTTTCTGCTCTCGAGCCCGCGGATGTAAATCGGCTCGCTCTGCCAATAATGCTGGATATTGGGACAGAGAAAGAATATTGGCTCGGACTTCAAAACTTTTATGCAATCAGCCGCTACAACCCCCGCATAAAATATGCCATGGCTGTCTATCAACTAAGCGAATTAATACGGAGTCAATATTGTGATCCAACGACTGTTTGCTAGTAAAAATTTTTATATATTTTTTTTTTATATGGCTGCAGTAATACAGAACATATCATCCTAGACAAGGACGGTCCGGGCGAGTTAATAAATATCGACTCAATATCTAAGGTCATCCCAAAATTTGAAGAGGTTACTCGTGCAGGTAACCGAAATCCATACACTCAGTTCGGTGTTACATATCACTTACTCCCTACTGCTGAAGGATATAAACAAAAGGGTATAGCGTCATGGTATGGAAAGAAATTTCATGGTCGACGAACAGCAAACGGGGAAATATATGATATGTATGCGCTGACTGCGGCCCACACTATTCTACCCATACCTTCATATGCAAGAGTAACCAACATGAGTAACCAAAAATCAGTGGTAGTAAGAATCAACGATCGCGGTCCATTTCACTCGAACAGAATCATTGACCTTTCGTACGTCGCGGCACTAAAGCTCGACTTTGTTGAGAAAGGCACTACACAAGTCGAAGTTGAAGTCATAACACCTCCACGGACTGTGGGTGGCTATTCTTTGTCCAATCCCAAAAAAACGATAGCTAATATTGAAGAAAAAAAACAGTTTGACTTCTCGAGCGGCATGTATCTCCAAGCCGGTGCTTTCTCGACTTGGGCAGCTGCACAAGAATTTCAGACGAATCTGGCAACACTTACGTCAACTCCTATCAACTTGCTGCAAGAGAACCACCTCACAAAAATAATAATTGGACCACTGACAGATCTGAATGCCTTGAACACACTCAGTAACTTATTAAAGAAAAATTTCAATATAATACCGATAGTACACAGACCGTGAAGTCTCGCGCGAAGTTTAGAAATAGAAAATTTACAATAGAATTTAAAACGATAGTATGCTTACAGTGATGTTTTAGAAGGAGTTGACATCTTTATGTCCAAAAAATTGGTTATAAGCGTGTTGAATTGCATTATTTCCATCATGATTTCACAAGCAATCCTAGGACAAGAGGCATTACCAAAAGCCCCAGAGATAGATGCGAAATCTTGGATCTTGATAGATGCGAACACAGGATTTGTTATCACTGAGAATAATGCTGATATAGCTTTACCTCCAGCTAGTTTGGTGAAAATGATGACCACCTATATCGCCTCAAAGCAAATAAGGGTCGGGAGACTAGATAAATTTGAAAACGTCACCATAAGCGATAATGCGTGGGCCAAAGGGGGGGCTAAAACAGACGGTTCGACGATGTTTCTCAATCCGAGGAGTCAAGTTCCGATAATTGACTTAATCCGAGGTATCATAGTCCAGTCTGGGAACGATGCGGCCATAGCGCTAGCCGAACATATTAGCGGCAGTGAAGAGAGCTTTAGTGTCCTTATGAATCAAACTGCGAAAGATATTGGCATGAGTAACACTTTTTTTTCGAATTCTACAGGCTTACCCACAGATGAAATGAGGTCTTCAGCACGTGATTTATCCATTCTCGCAAGGTTAATTGTGCAAGGCGATTCAGACCACTATTCAATATATTCTGAAAAATATTTCCAACACAACGATATAAATCAACCGAATCGAAACCGCCTGCTATGGCGCGATAGTACCGTAGACGGATTGAAAACGGGGCATACACAGGCAGCTGGATACTGTCTTGTCGCATCTGCTAAACGAAATGATATGCGTTTGATTTCTGTCGTTATGGGTGCCCCAAGCGCGGAAATAAGAGCGCGCCAATCGCAAACACTTCTCTCTTACGGATTTCGTCATTTTATTACGAAAAAAATATACTCGGCAGGCGACTTAGTCAAAGAAAATGCAAAGGTTTGGTTTGGAGAGGAAAATTTTGTGAATCTCGTAGTAGCGGATGATATCACTCTCACCTTTCCAAAGCGTGCAGAGAAACTTTTAGCTGCGAAAATAATTATTGATGAGCAGCTTAATGCTCCGTTAATGACTGGGCAAGAAGTTGGACGACTCCAAGTAAGTTTGACTGAAAAGGATCTCATAGATATAGACATCGTTTCGGAAAAAGATATATATCAGTCGGGAATATTAGCTCGTTTATTCGACTGGATAGTATTATTTTTAACAAAAATAATGTCCTAATTTTTTCAAACGAGGCGCTTTTTGCTCGAATATAGTATGTATTTAATAGAATTCCAAATAAATCAATGCTAAATGACCCCCCCAAGATCACTTTTCCATGCGACTACCCCATAAAAATAATAGGAGCAAACCACCCTGATTTTAAATTACAAGTCACAACGGTACTGCAACAGCATGTTTCAGATTTT